>MDTD01050407.1_pt1 | contig 16429 bp, 11 predicted proteins | sample 811221 | NCBI WGS metagenome assembly MDTD01 (sample SAMN05326646, study PRJNA326480) | marine metagenome | isolation source: seawater | place: Pacific Ocean: South West | collected 2011 | reverse complement strand
GGAACCGCCGTGGTACGGAACCGTATGCCCGGTGGTGTGAGAGGAAGGTGAGGCAACTCACCTTCCTACTCGATCAAAAAACAAGTATCAGCATTTTTTACCCTTGAAAGGCGGCATTTGAATTCATATAACGCACATCAGCCAATGATTACAGCTGTATTATTCATTGTCGTATTCAAGCCATGCCTATAAGGAGCCCAAACCCACTTACTCCGTGATGCGAACACCATCTCTAAACACAGGAATTATCATGTTATATCGATCTTTACGTTCTTTCAGGATCATGCGATGGAGCATTGTCATTCTGGCACATCTCTTCATCTGCGCACATGCCACAACCTACGAGGCTGAAGCCAAAACAGCCTCGTCCTATTCAACTCTGCGAACTGGCAGCTGGGCCAGTGGCGGACAGTTCCAGGATATGTATCAGTCTTCCACGGCCTATGTAGAATGGAACAATGTCGATGGTGGCAGTGGTGGCACGTTTACGCTTGAGTTCAGGTATGCCAATGGACATACATACAACCGAACCTGTAACGTCATCGTTAACAGCACGACCGTCGCCACACTTGATTTTGCTCCTACAGGAAGCTGGAGTACACCTGCTATTGAATCTATTACTGCTGGGTTGAACAGTGGCAACAATACCATTCGCCTCCAGGCCGCCAATACGAATGGCGGACCTGATTTTGACAAGATGGATGTCGAAACTGGCAGTGGCCTGGCAGGACATTGGAAACTAGACGAAACCAGCGGATCAGTGGCTGACGATTCTTCGGCCAATGCCAATGATGGTACTGTTTTCAACCCTTCATGGACGACGGGAAAAATTGATGGTGCTCTCCAGACGGACGGCAGCACCAGCTATGTGGAAGTTGCCAATCCATATGGCCTGCCAGCCGGCACGCAAGCAATCACATTAGCTGCCTGGGCTCGTACATCCGCATCCCAAACCGGCTGGAAGATGATTGTAGCCTATGGCACAGACAGCACCGGACAGGCGATCTACCTTGGGCGGAATGGCTCAAGCTTTGTCGCAGGTGCCTATGCTGACAATCTGCCGCTCGTATCCAACGTGTGGGGAGATGGCACCTGGCATCACGTGGCCTTAACCTACAATGGCACGACCGCCATTGCCTATCTTGATGGAACACAGGTACAGAGTGCAACCAAAAACTGGAACATCGTCCCGGATCTCCTCCGCATTGGTCGCCAGATCAATGTCTACAACGAATACTGGAGTGGTACCATCGATGATGTCCGCATCTATGACAGCGCTCTCTCAAGCAGTGAAATCGCCGATCTGGCAGATACCACCCCCGTAGCTACATCTGTATATGAAGCAGAAGACAAGACCGCGTCTTCCTATTCAACTCTGCGAACAGGCAGTTGGGCCAGTGGCGGCCAGTTCCAGGACATGTATCAGTCTTCCACGGCCTATGTGGAATGGAATAATGTCGATGGAGGCAGTGGTGGCACCGCCTCTCTGGAATTCACCTATGCCAATGGCTCCACCTACGACCGTCCATGCAATGTCATTGTCAACAGTACCACTGTAGCCACTCTGGACTTCCCCCCTACCGGGAGTTGGAGTACACCGGGTACACAGTCGGTAACAGCCAGCCTTAATTCAGGAAATAACACGGTCAGACTTCAATCAGCGACTGCTGCGACTGGTGTTGATCTTGATAAGCTGGAGGTTTCGGCAGGCAGCAGCGGTGGCGAACATGCCGTGCAAACCAATATCGTGGAAGCTTCCTCCATACCAAATCCGGTTGGTGGAGTGATTGCCGGAAATGTGTATGCCTTCAAATTGCGCAGTCGCAATTATTACTACGGAGGACCAAGCGATGACCATGCAGAAGCCGAAACGGCACCGATTCGTCCCAGGACACGATTCGATTTCAATGGGTATAGCTTCTCTCCCGAGTGGAATCACCTTGAAATCGTCCATTGGAATTATACCACGAGCCAGGTTGTGGGCATCTCTTATGCCAAGTGGGGGAACGGCGGCGATGCCGTGCAGAAGTGGGACTACACCACTTCAAGCTCCATCTACGATATACAAGGTAATGCGGCAACAGGCATGTCGGTAGAAATGGCAGGTCACCCGAAAACAGGTGGCGGATATCATACGTTTGGTGGATACAACACCTTCAATGGAGATATCAACACCTTCACGTCGCTGACCAGCTCGCACATGTACATGTTTGCGACTGATCCCGGCTCAATGATCATCACGATTGACGGTTTGACGGAAGGCACCTACACCATGGTATTCTGGAACACACGGTATCCAGGAGGCACCAGCCGGGATGGAGAACTGGACTATGGAAATGGCTTTGACTTTATTCTGAGCCAGAACCCTTACAGTTACAGTGATCCTCTGATTCTGTCAGGCATCCTGGTCGGGTCCGACAACAAACTGGATCTGGACTTCTCGCAGATCGACTCCGGCACAGATACCAGCATGGCTGGGTTTGCCCTGATTCGTACCCAGTAACAGTCCAGCATCAGATACTGAGCGCCAGAGCGGCGTTCTCTGTCACGAATATTAGCCCGTCAGCTCTTTTCAGAACTGGCGGGCTTTTTCAGGATGCTATTGCCGTCGTATCTTGATCTCCTTGAATCGATACTGCGGGTTTTGGAAATTTTACGTTTAATTACACGGAAACGGGGGATCGGCTCTTGAATCTCTAAAATTAAACTCATATAATCATGGTGATACAGCTGTAATTGTGACGTTTTGTTTGTTGCATTCTTCAGGAATAATTTCTGCAATCAGGCAGCAAGCAAAGCCAAGTCGTCAACCCCCAAAACCAGACGGGAATTCAACATGTCTGTATTATCTAACTGTGCCGACAGGGCGATGAAGTGGTACATCGCTCTTTTTGCGGCCTTTTCATTATCTGCTACCGCTGCGACTTTCACCGATGACCTGAAAAATGGCATTGATTCGAGTTGGCAAATCCTTAACTACGATGCCACTGCCATCCAGTATGCGTCTACAGGCGTGAAGGTAAAAGCCACCAATACAGGCATTTACACCACCCCAAATAACCCATGCCCAAACATACTGGTTCAACCCATTGACCCTACCGATGAGATAGAGATCAGTGTCACAGCAGATATCACGACCGCCAACTGGGGCGAACAAGGTGGTATCTTTTTCTATCATGATGATGATAACTATGTAAAGCTGGTCATTGAGCGTCTCTACCCAAACAGTACCGGCTTTCTTGTCATGCTCCATGAAGAAGGTGGTGTGGTTGATCATTATCATAGCCAAGACACCGACAATAAGCATGTGCTCAATGCTGATGGCTCTATCAATACCTCAGCACCAACATCGGATGTCCCAGGCAACGATGAGATCAAAGTGGAGATTTCTGAGAACCAAAGCGATGTACATTTCATCATGGACCTGCGGCTGCGTCTGAGTAATGGCACAGTCTCCATGGCGTGGAAGTATCCTCAATATTCAACCTGGCATGAAGTTGCAGAAACCATGCAACTGCCTTCGCTGAGCGGCCAGTGGTACGCTGGTATCCTGACGATGTATTCGCCCAATACCAACCGTTGGCAGCAATACTACGATTTTACCATGATCACAGATGATCCTCCGGTTTCACAGGATACCTATGAAGCAGAGGATTTTACTGCAAAGGCATCGTCGACAACACGTACTGGGAGCTGGGCCAGCGGCGGCTACTTCCAGGATATGTATCAGTCAGCAACTGCATATGTGGAATGGAACAATGTCAGTCGTACAACTGCCGGAAGCTATGACCTGGACTTTACTTATGCGAATGGTGACGCCTATAACCGCAGCTGTTCGGTCATCGTCAATGGCTCTACCGTGGGCACACTTGATTTTGCGCCGACAGGGGGCTGGAGTACTCCTGCCACCACATCCATTACGGTGACCTTGAACAGTGGCAATAATACAGTTCGTCTGCAGGCCGCCAACGCCAATGGTGGTCCTGACTTTGATAAGATGGAGATCTCTACCCCAACCCCAACGGGTGGGCTGGCAGGTCATTGGAAGCTGGATGAAACCAGCGGTGCTGTTGCCACGGATGACACCGTGAACGCGAATGATGGTACGGTCTTCAGCGGGACATGGACAACCGGTATTACGGGTGGCGCCCTGCAGACCAATGGTACCAGTTCGTATGTGGATGTTACTTCGACTTACGGACTCCCATCCGGCACGCAACCGATTACCCTGGCTGTATGGGCCCGATCTCCTGTGGTCCAGAGCGGGTACAAACAGATTGTGGCCTATGGTACTGACAGCAGCATGCAGTCCATCTACCTGGGAAGAAACGGGTCCAGCTTTGTGGCGGGAGCGTACGGTGACAATGTGGTCACGGTGAGTGGAGTCTGGGATGGTGATGATGAATGGCACCATGTGGCAATGACGTTCAGCGGCAGTACCGCAGTTGTTTACCTGGACGGCTCCGCCGTGAGTACGACATCTGAAAGCTGGAGCATCGTGCCGGATATGCTGCGAATTGGGCGCCAGGTGAATGTCTACAGTGAGTTCTGGCAAGGCGCGATCGATGATGTACGGATCTATGATTATGTGCTCTCAGCCAGTGAAATTGCTGATCTTGCCAACCCATCTTCTGTGGTCCTGGCTTCGACGTATGAAGCAGAGTATTACTCCAGCGTGAAGGACTCCAGCTACCGGACCGGTGCCTGGGCGAGTAACGGACATTTCCAGGATATGTATCAGGCTACTGACAGCTTTGTCGAATGGGATTATGTCTCAACCGGGAGTGCTGGCGATGCGACGCTGCAGTTCACTTACGCGAATGGCTCAACCTATAACCGGCCATGCAGCATTATCGTCAACGGCAGTACGGTGGCAACCATGGACTTCCCGCCCACCGGCAGCTGGAGTACCCCGGGCACTCAGTCGGTAACCGCCAGCCTGAATGCTGGCTATAATACCGTGAGACTGCAATCGGCCAGTGCTGCAACGGGCGTTGACCTGGATAAGCTTGATGTCCTGGATGACACGGCGATTTATCAGGCAGAAGATTACACCAGCGCTGCTGATTCGGTTTTCCGCTATGGTGGTTCCTGGTGGACCGGCAGCGGCTTCCAAGACATGTTCCGCGCTTCTGATTCGTATGTGGAGTGGGATAACGTCGCCAGCTCCGGTGGTTCGGTCACACTGACTTTTGCCTATACCAACGGCGACACCTATGATCGCATCTGCGATGTGATTGTAAATGGTACGACCGTGGGTTCAGTCGACTTCAGCCCCACGGGCGGTTGGAGCACCGTCGGCACTGAAACGCTTTCGGTCACTCTGAACTCAGGAGCGAACACGATTCGCCTGCAATCGGCGAGTTCTGAAGGTGGCCCTGATTTTGATAAAATGGACATTTCAGCAAACTAAAGACGCGACAATCAAAGACGAATCGATCCCCAGACTGCGCAAAGTGGTCTGGGGTTCGGTGCTACTCTGACTATCATCATACACACGACGAAAGGTCACCACATGCATCCTCTGAAGGTGGGAATTATCGGAACCGGGCAGATCGCCCAGCACCATATGCGAGTCTGGACTGAATTCGACGACTTTGAGATCGCTGTTATCTGCGATGTGGATCAGGAAGCGCTTGAGCGCTCTGCAAAGAAATTCGGCGTCAGCGAAACGACCACCGATTTTCGTGAGGTTATCAACCGGGATGATATCATCGCGGTCGACGTCTGCCTGCACAATAATCTGCACGCTCCCATAGCGATCGCAGCCATGGAAGCAGGCAAGCATGTCTATTGCGAAAAGCCGATTGCAGGTTCGTATGTGGACGGGGTGGCGATGATTGAAGCAGCAGAACGAACGGGCAGAATGCTGCATATCCAACTGAACACGCTGTTTAAAGATTTCGTGCATGCGTCGAAACAGTTGATCGACAATGGAGCTCTGGGCGAGATTTATCACGCACGGGTAACGGCTCATCGCCGCCGTGGGCGTCCCTATATCGATGGTTACGGGACGAATCGATTTGTACAGAAAGCTCAGGCCGGCGGTGGTGCTCTCTATGATATCGGGATTTATAATATCGCGCAGATGCTTTACCTGATAGGGAACCCGGAAGTGGAGAGAATCTGTGGTCGCACATTCCAGAAGATGGCCATGGATCCCGGGCGGGAAGCGACTGCCAATTATGATGTCGAAGAACTGGGGATGGGGTTCATCAACTTTAAAAATGGCATCGCAATGGACCTGATCATTTCATGGGCCATCCACATGAATCCGTTTGAGGGCAGCTATCTGGTGGGTGATAAAGGCGGTATCCGCCTGGAACCCTTCAGCTTCCACAACTTGACCTGCGACCTGGAAATGGATAGCACCGTCAACCTGCGGGCGATGGAATCTCGTCGCCATATGATGGATGAACATGCTTCAGCCTACGACTGCAGCCAGAAACATTGGGCAGCAGTCTTGCAGGATAAGGTGCCGTTGATTCCGACAGCGAAGCTGGCTCTGAATACGATGCTTATTCAGGAAGGGGTCTACCTGTCGGAAGAATTGAAACGAGAGGTAACCGCAGCCGAGGTGATTGAGCGTTCGGCTTCTACAGCAGTCAAGCTTTAATACTAAACAGAATTCTGCCATTCAGATCAGCGGATACAACTCTGGGCATTACACCCTGATCTGGATGGCTCTACAATCCATGCGAAGAACGTGCATCCAGTGCCTTACTTCTGTGTCGCCAGACGGTGAGGCCGCGGATGGGAACAGTGACATTTGAGAGGATATGGAACATGGGGAGCCCAATACATCTAACCATGCTGAACTTTATGGTTGGTGGTGGTTATGAGGGCCAGATGGATCACCACCTGGAATGGGGAATACATCATCTTGATCTGAAAGGGCAGCTATTCGGTAAAGCAGTCGAGCACCTTTCTTTGATAGAAGCGCAGAAAATTCGTCAGGCGGCAGATCAACGGGAGATGAAGATCCATACGCTTTCAACCTGTCTGTTTGACCAGGATATCGAGGCTGGAGAAACAGCTTTTCGCGAGCAGGATTTTCCTGCTTTAGAACGCGTTCTGGATATCGCGGACATTCTTCAACCATACCAGATTCGCCTGCTGGTGGCAAAAACGTCCAGACGTCCTGACATACTGGATTCATCCCGCTACCTGGAAGAGGTCCATCCATGGGTGGTGCCGATGTATGGAGAGGCAGTAGACAGGATCTGTAATCGTGGTTTTCGGATAGCACTCGAAAACGAGGTGGGAAGCTGCCTTTTTGCACGTCCTGAAGAAATCATCCGTTTCTTTGACGCAATGAATCGAGGTGACCGGGTCGGTTTTATCTGGGATATCCAGAACCTGTGGCAGATGGGCACCTTTCCTTCACTTGCGGTTTATGAGAATCTCAAGCCTTTGATCTCGATGATTCATCTGAAAGGAGGCCGTTCAGAGATTCCTGGAGGACCTCTGGTCTGGAAATCCAATCTGGAAGATGCCTCCTGGCCAGTACTGGAGATTGTCCGTCAGGTGATCGCGGATGGCGTTTCACCTGTTATCTGCCTGAATCCATCCCACGGCAAAACTCCTGAAAATTATAATCTAGATACCAAACGCGATGTCTATTTTCTGCGACGACATCTCAAGGAGGTTGTATGAGTTATCAACGGGAATTTGAGCGTAAGGTCCGTATCGGGGTGGTTGGCCTTGGGTCGCACAGTTACCGAAACCTGCTCCCTACTCTGACTTTTCTGCCCGTGGAAGTCGCGGCATTCTGCGATGTCAATGAAGAGATACTCCATAAAACAGCCGATCAATATGGCGTGAAACGACGCTATACCGAGACGGCCCGGATGTATGCAGAATCCGATCTGGATGCGGTTTTTCTTTGTGTCAGCCCCGGTCTTCACCCGAAGCTGACCATTCAGGCATTTCAAGCGGGTCTGCATGTGTGGATGGAAAAGCCTCCAGCGATGCGGGCCGCGCAAGTGGAAGAGATGATTCAGGCGCGCGGAGATCGGATTGCCGTCGTGGGGGTCAAAAAGGCTTTTATGCCCAGCATTCAGAAAACCAAGGAACTGATACAGGACGATACTGCGGGACCGCTCTACTCGATGAATGCGGAATATCGCATCAGCATTCCCGAAAATGGGCAGACGGTTCTGGATGCAGACGAACCGACAGAATGGCTGGCCAACTGTTGCCACCCTCTTGCCGCCATGCTCGAAATTGGGGGAAAAGTGGAGCAGGTCACTACCCATCTATCGGCACATAAAGGCGGATTCTGCATCCTGAATTTTGCGTCGGGTGCAGTTGGTTCACTATGGATCGCCACCGGCATGCGCGGACCCAATGAACGGTACAGTTTCATCTCTCAGCATCGTGAGGTGGTGGTGGAGAACTGCTGGCGAGTCACACTGCATCGTGGGGTGCCGATTGTATTTGGGAAGGATACCACCAGCTCTCCACCAGGAATCGACCACGGCAGTATCGTCTGGGAACCCCAGAACTGCTTTGCCTCGCTGGAAAACAAGGCGCTGTTTACTCAGGGTATGTACCAGGAAATGCGATATTTTCTGGATTGCATTCTGGATGGCCAGCAGCCAGGGACGGGTTCACTGGAGTTTGCGCTGCACCTGATGCGCGTCTATGAAGCAGCGCTGTTGTCAGATGGTAAAGCGATCCGGCTGAGATAGAGAGATCACTCAGGGATGGGCAGCTCTTCGGCTGGTTCCGGGATTTCCGGCACGATAAAGACTTCCAGATCCTGGCTGGAGATGAGAGGCATTCCTTCTGTGACTTCTGCTGCGCGGGAACTGATACGGTTGGAAACCAGGTTGAAGAGCATGATGCCAATCAGCAGAACCAAAGGCAAACCAATAGCCCACAGGATGGTTGGCAGACGGGATTCCTTGCGCGACTTGTCCTCTTCCTCGTCATCCGTACTGGCTTTGTAGAGTGGAGTGGAGATTGGCGTGGAGGATGGTGGCTCAAAGGTCTGGGTCGAACGGGTTGAGGTGCCAAGCTGCGATTCTACCTCAGACAGAATATTGGCCGGATTCAGTTTATACGCCTGACAAAGGGTCTTGACATAGGACTTGGTATAAATCGGAGCGACAGGCAGCTCTTCAACTTTACCCTCTTCCAGCATCTTGATGAAGTCGGTTCGGATATGGGTGGTTTTGGCGACATCGGCAACTTCCAGCTTCAACTCTTCACGTGCACAGCGAAGCTTTTCTCCAATATTGATATGGGGACTTTGAGAAAGGTTTGTATCTGAATTTTCGGCATCCGTTGACCGTTTGAGCGTCACTTTTTTGGTAGGGCGCACGCGAATGGGTTCTATGGGAGCGCTGTTTTCCGGTTCTGCAGGCTGATCTTCTGGTTCTGCAGGCGACATGAAAGATAATTCAGACTGCTCAGATGCCTGTAGCTCAACCGGACGGGATTCGTCGTCTCTGGTATCAGGTTCCTCGTCAACAAGTGAAGCCAGAACACTTTCCTGTTCATCTGGTTTGTCGTCTTCAGCACGCAATGCTTCGTCATGGGGAACCAAGGGCCGAAGTTGGGTGGTGTCCACATGAGGTCGATCTGCTTCTACATCCAGATTACTGGTTTCGTCAGGTTTTGCTTCAGGCTCTGGAGCTGCAAGCGCTTCTTCTGAAACCGGAGGGGCGACTTTCAGGGCATTGGCAGCCTGTGGAGGCGGCGAAGCCGGTTGTTTACGAACGGCAATGGCGGCAACCTGACGAACCTTCTGTGAATCGGTCAATACTGATCCTTCTGATGTACTGTCAGCAACTTTTTGAGTATCAGTTTCGGCCATTTCGACTTGTTGTTCGCTCTCTGATTCAGGCGGTGAAGTGTTTTCTGCCGGTATGGTCTGAGTCTGTTTCAGGATGCCATCGGGCTCCAGAATATCGTCCAGTACATCTGCAATGTCAGGTGAGGTTTCTGCTTCTGCCAAGGCAGTCGATAAGACCTCCTTATCCTTATCCCCGGAAGGTTCGCCGTCAAGAATATCCTGAGTAATTTCCGTCACCTCTGCCCCAGTATTTTGCTCATCTGCCTGATCGGTCGTATCGACCTCCGGCAACATCTCCAGAGTACTCTCAGCAGGAGCCTGAAGATCGGGTTCTGCCGGCGGGCTTTCTTCGCTTGTCGGCGATGTTTCCGCGCTATTATCAGCCAACGTCGCCTCCTCTGCATTCGCGACCTTTCCAGCCCATTCGGCTTCCATTTCAGCCATCATGGCCTTCTCGTCATCTGTCATGGGAAGGTCGGTAAAAAGAAATGGGGTGGTGTCGGTCGCTGTCAATTTACGCTTGCGTTTACGGGGAACTCTGGTTGCCTGGGTTTCATTGACTTTCGGCAGAGAGAAATCCGGCACCTTTAGTCCCAGTTCGGTTTCCGTCAAAGAAGACGGATCGCGGACCTCAGACAACTCCGGCTCCATAGGTGGATCAAGGGGGAGACGCTGTTGCTGCCAAAGATCGAGTTCCTGTTCCAACAGGTCGTCTGATTCACGTTGACTGGGGGATGGTGGCATGTGGCAAAGAAACTGACGACGAATCGTGGTGTTGGCGTGCAGAAAGGCGGGTGCGACGTGGGCATATAGCGTGGCGCAACTTGTGTATGATGCGTTGCTGAAGGCGGTCCGTCAACACTGCGATCCTGATCATTCCAGAAAGACTGCCAGTTTTCAGCGATTGCAGAGCTGGAAACGATGACCTTCCGGGTCAGAACCATCGCAAAACACAAGGTTATCCAAGTCCTCAAAGTGATGGATTTCGCCCATGGACACACCGGTCTCGACCAGCTTCTGGCGTTCCTGCGCCACATCTGCAACGGTGAAGACAAGCTTATGCGGGTTCATGGGAGAACCAGTTGGATGCGTCACTGGCTTACCATCGATATAAGCCTGATGAAAGGCAATACTCATGCCAGCCTCATCGGCAACTTCAGCCCATTCCGAACTCCATTCACCAATTTGATGCAGACCGAAATGGGTTTGATAAAATGAGGCGCAGGTCACGGCGTTCTGGCAGTAGATAATGACACGGGAAAAGCGCATATGACCTCATATCAGGTGTATTGAATAAACGAAGCCCGCAGTTCTCCTTATGGACAACTGCGGACATGGATCCTGGTCATCGGACTGGGTTGTTGCCTTGCCGATCCGATGCCATTAAACGGGCTTAGCTTCAGCCTTTGGCAGCCGAATACTTACCGGCAACAGTGCCCCAGTTAACCACATTCCAGAATGCGCTGATGTATTCCGGGCGACGGTTCTGGTAATTGAGGTAGTAAGCATGTTCCCAGACATCCAGGCCGAGAATAGGAGTATCACCCTGCATCAGAGGGCTGTCCTGATTGGCGGTGCTGTAGACGGCAAGGGAACCATCGCTCTTTACGACCAGCCAGGCCCAACCTGAACCGAATTGGGTGGCTGCTGCACCAGCAAACTTCTCCTGGAAAGCGGAGAAGCTACCGAAAGCGGATGAGATGTCTGCGGCAAGCTGGCCTGCGGGTTCACCGCCTGCATTCGGGCCCATGATTTCCCAGAACAGGCAATGGTTGAGATAGCCGCCACCGTGATTGCGGACGATGCCCTTCAGGTTGTCTGGCAGGCTGCAGCACTGTGAGACAATCTCTTCTGCCGTCTTGGAGGCGTATTCGGTGCCTTCGATGGCGGCATTGAATTTGCCCAGATAAGCGTTGTGGTGTTTGTCATGATGGAGGCGCATGGTGGCCTCGTCGATATACGGTTGCAATGCATCGTATGCATAGGGCAGATCGGGAAGTGAGAAAGCCATTTCGGAATCTCCTTAAAATGGGAAATAGTTCATTATGGGGAAGGGGAACCTGCCGGGGAAGCAAGCCTAAAAGCTACATTAGAAGCATTCCAGGGATCGATCAACTCCATCCCTCTAATCTTTATAGGAAAAGAAGCCTTTACCATTGATCTTTGCTGCCTCTTCTTTCATAATACAGAAAGCCTGAACCCAACTCTCGTGATGACGGACAAACCCATGTCAGAAAAAAAAGCCTGCTGCACACCTTCACAACGACAAAACGCACCCGCCGATGGACGCGTCAGCCAACCCCAGGCCGCACTAGCCCCTCATACTATTGCGGTAGAACCTGCCATTGATTTTGCCAATACCGGGGCAACCAAGGGAATGAAGCTGATTGAAGGCGGGATATTCCTGATGGGGACCGATTATGAAGAAGCCTGGGCGACCGATGGAGAAGGTCCGGTACGGGAGGTGACCGTCAAAAGTTTCTGGATTGACTCGACTCACGTTACCAACGCACAGTTCGCTGCGTTTGTGGAAGCGACGAACTATAAGACCGAAGCAGATCGTTTTGGCTGGTCCTTTGTTTTTCATAATCAGTTGAGCAAATCCAAGCGTCGTCAGCTGGAAGTCCAACAGGTTCAGGGCCTGGAATGGTGGCACCGGATTGATGGGGCCTCATGGCGGCACCCGGAAGGTCCAGGTACCTCAATCAAAAAACGGATGGATCATCCGGTCGTTCATGTGTCCTGGAATGATGCAATCAACTATTCCCGTTGGGCCGGTAAACGTCTGCCCACTGAAGCCGAGTGGGAAATAGCAGCACGAGGCAGTCTGGTGCAGAAAATCTATGCCTGGGGCGATGAATTGACCCCAAAAGGCAAGCATATGTGCAATATCTGGCAGGGCGAATTTCCCCACAAGGATACTGCTGCAGACGGATTTGCCGGACCCTGCCCGGTTAAGGCTTTCCCGCCAAATGGTTTTGGACTGTATGGCGTATCTGGGAATGTCTGGGAATGGGTCAACGACTGGTGGAGCCCAAGCTACCACCTGAGTGCCTCCCGCGATAATCCGAAGGGGCCACCTTTCGGGGATCGTAAGACAATGAAGGGTGGTAGCTTTCTCTGTCACGATAGTTACTGCAATCGATATCGAGTCGCTGCACGTACCTCAAATACGCCAGATAGTTCGACTATCAACCTTGGCTTTCGTTGCGCACGGGACGTCTGATCTTAACGGCGTTGAACTATCGTACGAGTCGTGGCAATGAATTGGTCTGACCAATTTTGATGGAGGCCTTGCAATGGGCTTTTTGTTTTCATAGACTGTTATTGGTCAGACCAATTCCATCCCGAAAACAGCATGAGCTACCTTGATGAATCAAACCTACTCCTCCGCCGCAAAATCTAATGCTCTGGTCCATGATCTGCTTTCAGACATCCATGACGGTAAATGGTCCGTGGGTACCCGCCTGCCAGCAGAACGGAAGCTTGCAGATGATCGGAATGTATCCCGATCAACAGTCCGGCAGGCCTTGAAACAACTGGAAGCCATGGGTGTGTTGCGATCGGTTCAGGGCAGCGGGAATTATGTGGCGGACAATCAGCCTGTTGCCAACACGCCTGCTACCATCACGATGATTTTGCCGGATGGTATGAACCTGCGTCAGGAATTTGCCAGAAATACCTTTTACAGTGAACTGCTGGCGGGCGTAACCACCTCATTTGAGGGACACCATACTAAATTGGCGATGATGCCTTTCAGCGAAGGTCTGCTACGACGGGCCCAGCATTCCCGCCACGATACTCAGGCCGTTTTTGGACAGGGCATCCTGCTGGTTAATTCACGGTTGCCAGGGGCGCTGGTTGAAGGTCTGGTTGACTTGGAACTGCCGATGGTGGCAGTAGGACGTCCGCAGGGCAATGCTCCGGTCAGCTATCTGGACTCGGATCATGTCAGTTGTATGGAACAGTGCATCCACCATCTGATGGATCAGGGGCATCAACATATCGGACTGCTCAATACGCCGCATTACTCACGCCATGCCCGGGAACGTTTTGAAACCTGGAAGATGGCTCTCGAAAGTGATGGCATCCGTGTTCAGGATAATTGGTCCATCCAATTTGACGTGGATCATCCACAAGATTCGCAGGAAGATGTCCAGAAGCTACTGGCTTCCGGGGAGCTTACGGCATTGGTAGTGGTTCCGGAAAACGCCATCATGATGGTACTGAACATGCTGGATAAACTTGATGTCCATGTTCCTGACGCTTTTTCGGTGATGACCTACGGTGAAAGCCAGCTCAACACGCTGGTGACCCCCCAGGTATCAGCCATCGAGCTACCGACATTCCGGATTGGTTGCGAAGCCGCAACTCTGATTCAGGAAGATCTTACCCGAGACCGAAGAGTGGTCCGTGAACGCCTGCTGCCCGGTCGACTGATAGCCAGAGGCAGCTCCGGCCCCTGTATTGCACACTTGCATAGTACACACTGAACCCAGAACGTATTGACGGAGAACTCCCATGACCAGGTCAAATTATCCCAAAGACCAACCGTTTACGCTGATAGAACTGCTTGTAGTTGTAGCGATCATCGCCGTACTCGCCAGTCTTCTTCTTCCTGCGTTGACACAGGCCCGGGAAAGAGCCAGAGCGATCAGTTGTGTCTCAAACCTGAAACAGCTGGGGACTGCCCAGTTGCTCTATGCACAGGATTACCAGAATCATATTACCCCGAGGGCTGGAGCTGGCAGCAGTTACGGAACCGGTGCCATGTGCTGGGGCAACTTGTTGGCAAGCTATTCAGGAGCAGATGGGCAGGTTTTTCGCTGCCAGTCCAATGAACTGCCGTTTCGTTATGATCAGTGGGGACTGAGCTATGGCCTCAATATGAGCTCCTCTGTCATTATGTCCAGCAAGGAAAAATCGGTCAAGATTGATGCTGTACCTGAGCCCGATTCTCATTTGTTTATTGCGGAATGCAACCGTGGTGCCTGGGACAGCTATATGGTTTTTCGCAACAATACGAACTATCCAGCCGCCTATCGGCACCGTGCAGGCACCAATATCCTCTGGTTTGATTCCCATGTAGACTGGCTGCCGACAGCTCAGATCAATGCCGATGTCAATTACTGGTCCTGGTAAACATCTGTCAGTCCCTTTGATTCCCCGTATAATGTCACTCCACATGGACTGACAGTACCCACTTGATGCCGTAACCCAATAGATTGAAGTTCCTAGACCCAACAAGCTCATGAAACTCTACTCAAACTTATTATCCTTACTTAGTATCGCCTTCATACTGACAAGCGTTTATCCTCAAACTGCCCATGCGAATCAGGATCAGGAGCTGAAGGCCAGGCACCTGACTCTGATGGCGAAGGAAACGATTCCCCGTATTTCCAGACAGCAACGTGTCAGTCCAGATCTGAGTTTTTTGTTGGATGCACCTGCTGGCAAACATGGTTTTGTAACGGTAGATCAGGATACACAACGGCTGGTTTTTGAAAATGGGAAGCCAGCCCGTTTCTTCGGGGTCTGCCAGGTATCTATGGCTAATACCTGGAACCGCCTCATTCCTCGCGAAGAGATTGAAACGATGCTGGATGAGATGGCAGCACTGGGAATCAATGTCATCCGGACGTTTTCCAACCCAGACCAACTCGACCATGATGCGTTGTTTAAAGGTCTGAATCCGGTTGCTATTGCCAACCGGGATCTGCTCTTTGCAGAGGCGAAGAAACGGGGGATTTACATTCATCTCAATCTTGGGACATCCGGAGGGAAATACGGCAAACGCAATCCGTATACACAGGAATTTGGCGTAGACCATGTGGCCAATCTGTTGCTGGATAAGGATGTGCTTGCCGCCCGGCAACGCTTCATTTCAGCCATGCTCGATCATGTCAATCCGCACACCGGTCTGGCTTATCGGGACGAACCTGCCATCATCTCCCTGCAACTGGGAAATGAGATGCACAGCTATTCCCGGGGCTGGGGAGGACGGGGCCCCGGTTTCTCAAACTGGACTGATATAAAAGGCTCTTTGCGACAACACCTTAACAAAGAATGGCAGACCTTTCTGAAGCAGAAGTACGGCAACCAGGAAGCACTGGCTCAAGCCTGGGGACCATTATTGCTGGCGGAAGAATCCCTTTCTGAAGGCAGGATTAGTCTGACCAATCCGACGCATCCCAAATGGTTTGATGACTGGACACCAGATGCACGCGTATCGGATGCGCTGAGCTTTGCGGATCAGATGCAGAGAAGCTATTACCAAACCATGCGCACGCATATTCGAACTGTGATTGGTGACACGAAGCATCTGATCTCGGATAATGGCTGGATTCGCGGCGATGAACAGATCAGAAAGGCTGCAGCAGATGAACTGGACCTGATGGACCTGCAACATTACTGGCCGCATCTTCACTGGAAGCGACAAGTGGATAAACCTGCACTGATGTCACCACTCAAGGATATGGGATTGACGATGCTGGACAGCCTGCGGACCGCGCGTGGTGTGCCCGGTCAAAAGCGGCCCGGTTTCGTGACAGAGTATAATTCACACCTTGACTGCCTGCTGTCGGGGGAAGTGTTTCCAGCTCATACCACCCTGGCCAAAGTGGCGGG
>MDTD01044906.1_pt1 | contig 16429 bp, 15 predicted proteins | sample 811221 | NCBI WGS metagenome assembly MDTD01 (sample SAMN05326646, study PRJNA326480) | marine metagenome | isolation source: seawater | place: Pacific Ocean: South West | collected 2011 | reverse complement strand
GATCCTACGCCAGATCCGACACCAGATCCGACACCAGATCCGACACCAGATCCGACACCAGATCCGACACCAGATCCGACACCGAATCCTACGCCCAACCCTATCCCTAATCCACCTGTGGTTATTGATAAATCAGATTTGACAACGATTGGAGATATTAATTTTGGATTGAATCAATCTTCTGTTCAGGGACGATTCTACTCAGTTCTTAACGAAACGGCGAATCTTTTGAAAGCTTCGCCAAATTCAAAAATATACTTGGAGGGACATGCTGATATTACTGGAGATGAGGAGTATAACCAGAAATTAGCTTTTATAAGAGCTAATTCAATTAAGAAATACTTAATGAAAAGAGGAATTGATGAGTCTCGAATTGAGGTTGTGTCATTTGGCGAAACTAAGCCTAAATTTTTGAGTACCACAAGTATGGGAAGAGCGCTAAATAGAAGGGTTGAGGTATATATTCGAGATAATTAGTTTAAAGAAATCCAAGTTCTAATTTAGCTTCTTCACTCATCATTTCTTTATCCCATGGAGGATCAAACACAATGTTCACTTTTGCTGATTTAACATCTGGAATTTCTGAGACCTTGTCTTCAACTTCTTTGGGCATGCTCTCAGCAACTGGACAATTTGGAGAAGTCAGCGTCATCTGTATTTCAACATTGGCCTCTTTATCTATCTTGACTTCATAAATCAAACCCAATTCGTATACGTCTACAGGTATTTCTGGGTCATATATTGACTTTAGTACATCAACTATTATGTTTTCTAATTCATTCATTTAGGCGTGTTTTATGGCGTCCATTTTCATCCGTTTCACCATTTCTAATAAGCCATTCGCTCGTGTTGGCGATAGGTGCTCCTGGAGCCCTATTTTTTCGATAAAAAACAAGTCTTCCTTTGCGATAACACTCGGTTCTTCTTTGTTCATGACTTTTATTAACAATGACATAATACCTTTGGTTATAATGGCATCTGAATCCGCAGAATAATACATTTTGTTATTTATAAATTCAGATTTAAGCCATACTCGTGATTGGCACCCGTCAATTAAAAGATCATTTGTTTTTGCTTCGTCTGGAATCAATTCAATTTCTTTACCAAGCTCGATAATGAATTCATACTTTTGAAGCCAATCTTCAAAAAGTTTAAAGTCTTCAATAATGGCCATTTGTTTATCGAAGTAGGTCATATTTCTAGTATTGAAATGGCTTTTTTTAATGCACGTATGAATAAGTCAATTTCTTTTTTAGTATTGTAAATACTAAACGATACGCGAATTGTTCCAGGGATCTTATAAAAATCCATAATGGGTTGTGTACAATGGTGTCCTGTTCTTACGGCAATACCTTGTTTGTCTAAAAGTGTTCCAATATCAAAGGGATGAATATTTCCAACATTGAACGAGATAACACTTGTTTTCTGCTGTGATTGCCCATAAAAACGAATATTCGGAATTTTAGTCAGCTGTTCTTGAGCATAATTTAGCAAACTTTTTTCGTGTTCTATAAAAGATTCGTGGTCGATCGAGTCTAAAAATTCTATAGCTGCTCCAAGCCCTATTCCACCCACAATATTAGGAGTGCCCGCTTCAAACTTAAAGGGTAATTTATTAAATGTTGTTTCTTTAAAGCTAACCTTTTCAATCATATCACCCCCACCTTGATAAGGAGGCATTTTATTCAAAATTTCTCCTTTACCATAAAGGATACCTATACCTGTTGGACCAAAAACTTTATGACCAGAAAAAACAAAAAAGTCACAATCCAAATTTTTCAAGTCTATTTTTTCATGTTGAATACTTTGCGCACCGTCAATCAAGACTTTTGCACCAACTTCATGTGATTTTTCAATGATTTCATCGATAGGGTTAATGATTCCTAATGTATTTGAAATATGAGTTACGGCAACGATTTTTGTTTTATCATTCAAAAGTTTTGCAAAGCTTTCCATATCGATCTCACCACTCTCATGAATAGAAATAACATTCAAGTTCAACTTCTTTCTTTTGGCAAGCAATTGCCAGGGAACAATATTGGAATGGTGCTCCATAGCAGAAATCATGATCTCGTCTCCCTCATTCAATAATTCGCCAAATGATGATGCCACTAAGTTGATACCGTCCGTTGTTCCTTTTGTAAAAATTATTTCGGATGGATTACTCGCATTTAAAAATGAGGCAATTTTGTTACGTGCTTGTTCATAATCCTCTGTAGCCTTTTGACTAAGCGAATGAACTCCTCGATGTATGTTTGAGTTTTCATTTCGATAATATGTTTTAATTCTATCAATAACACCAAAAGGCTTTTGAGAGGTCGCTGCGTTATCAAAATAAATTAAATGTTGTCCATGTATCTTCTTCGATAAAATCGGAAACTGAGATCTAATGTTTTCAATCAAGTTTCTATTTTCATAAGATTCTCCCATACAGTTACAAAACTAAAGAAAGGAACAATCATAATCTATAAATGTTGCCTTAATTTTTATTTTGATCTCATTTCAACGTATGGAATGAGCATTTCTTCCATTGAAATACCTCCATGTTGGAAGGTATTACCATAATAATTAACAAAGTGATTGTAATTATTGGGATAAACAAAGAAGTCTTGTTCTTTTGCAAATACAAATTCACTCGATAATTTTTGTTTTGGGAGGTAAGCTTCTTCAGGATTAGAGACAACAAATACCTCTTTACTTTGGTAACCCATTCCACGGCCCACTTTATATCTTAAATTCGTATTTGTATTGCGTTCTCCAGCAATTTTTACAGGTTGATTGACTTTAATTGTTCCATGATCTGTCGTGATAACCAATTTTATTTGATTCTCTGCAGCCTTTTTGATGATTTCAAGTAGGGGAGAGTGCTCGAACCAAGACATTGTAATTGATCGGTATGCGGATTCATCGTCTGCCAATTCACGAATTACTTCCATTTCTGTGCGGGCATGAGAAAGCATGTCTACAAAGTTATAGACTATAAAATTGACATCATTTTGTTTCAATGTGTGGAATTGTTCATTGAGTTTTTTGCCGGCATCGACATTTGTAATTTTATTGTAAGACCATTTAATGTGTTTCCCCAATCTCTTCAGTTGTGCCTCGAGTAAGCTTTTTTCATAAAGATTTTTACTTCCTTCATCTTCTTCGTTTTTCCAATACTGAGGATGTTTTCGGGCTATTTCTGATGGCATTAATCCAGAAAAAAATGCATTTCTTGCATATTGTGTAGCTGTTGGGAGTATTGAATAAATAATTTCTTCTTTCTCCTTTACAAAGTATTTGTTAAATGTCGGCTCCAAGACTTTCCATTGGTCAAAACGCAGGTTGTCAATAACGAGAACAAGTATTTTTTCAGTAGATGAATTATTTAGAATTCTTTTTTTGATGACGTTCTGTATAAAAAGGGGTCCATCTTCCACACCATTAAGCCATTCTAAATAGTGGTTTTCAATGAAATTACAGAACAATTGATTAGCTTCTTTTTTTTGCATTTCAAAGATTTCGCTCATTCCTGAATCTTCTATTTTATCCAACTGCAGCTCCCAATAAACAAGTTTGGAATACAATTCACCCCATTCTGTAGCATCCATACGGTTATTTAGTTGCATGGCCAACTGTCGAAATTCTTTTCGGTAATTAAAGCTAGTTACATCGCTCACCAATTGAGAGCGGTTTAAGTTTTTTTTAAGACTGATCAAAATTTGATTCTGATTTACTGGTTTAATTAGATAGTCCGCAATTTTTGACCCAATTGCATCCTCCATGATCTGCTCTTCTTCACTTTTTGTAATCATAACGATCGGAACATTGGGGTAAACCTCTTTGATTTTTGTTAATGTTTCTAATCCCGATAGACCAGGCATATTTTCATCGAGAAAAATGATGTCGAAATAGGTTTTTTGTGCCATTTCCAGTGCGTCGAGACCATTTGTTACGCCTTCTACGGTGTAACCTTTTGATTGTAAAAAGAGTATGTGAGGTTTAAGAAGGTCTATTTCATCATCTGCCCAAAGGATATTTCCGGAATTATTCATTCTTTTAATTTAATTTTGTAGTGCTTAAATAAAAATAATCATTTGCGTCCAAAAGTGAATCGAAACAATAAGAAGAAAATCATTAACGATCCTATTTATGGTTTTATTGCTATACCTGATGATTTCATATACGATATCATTGAGCATCCATATATGCAACGTTTAAGGCGAATCACTCAACTTGGCCTTAGTCACTTGGTTTATCCTGGGGCCGTTCATTCTCGGTTTCAACATGTCCTTGGTGCGATGCACCTAATGTCTCAAGCTGTTGCTGTACTGAAAAGAAAGGGTCATGACATATCTGAAGAGGAAGAGCGAGGAGTGCTCTTAGCGATTTTACTGCACGATATTGGTCACGGACCTTTTAGTCATGCACTTGAATTTGATATTGTTAGTTCTGTGAATCATGAGGATATTTCTTCCTTTTTTATTAAGAGACTTGAAAATGAATTTGGTTCTGATTTAGACGTAGCATTGAGTATATTTCAAAATGGACATCCAAAACCATTTTTACATCAATTGGTGTCCAGCCAATTGGATATGGATCGTCTTGATTATTTGAACCGCGATAGCTTTTATTCTGGAGTAAGTGAGGGAATTATTGGAAGTGATAGGCTCATTGAAATGCTTCAGGTGCATAAGGGGAATCTCGTCATTGAGGAAAAAGGGATTTATTCCATAGAAAAATTCATTGTTGCAAGAAGGCTTATGTATTGGCAGGTTTATTTGCACAAAACAGTTGTTTCGGCAGAGTATATGTTGATTTATACATTGAGACGAGCCAAATATCTTGTAAAAGAAGGTAAATCGGTTTTTTCAACTCCAGCACTATCGTATTTTTTAAAGCAAGATATTTTGCTTGAAGATTTTGAAAATAATAGTGAGGTCATTGATTATTTTTCTCAGTTGGACGACTTTGACATTTTGACCAGCATAAAGGTCTGGTCAACAAATAAAGACGGGATTTTGAGATTTCTTTCCGATTGCATTGTCAATAGAAGGTTATTTAAAATCGAAATATCCAAAAAGCCCTTTGATCCTCAAATTATTGAGTCTAAAAAACAGGATTTAAAAAATACGCTAGGTTTTACAGATGAAGAAGTCGAATATTTTGTTTTTTCTGATGTTTTGATGAATAAAGCCTATAATCAAAGCAGACAGAACATTAATATATTGACGAAGTCAGGAGACATTGTAGATTTGGCAGAGGCTTCTGACAATTTAAATATTTCAGCTTTAGCCCAACCGGTTGAAAAATATTTCTTGTGTTATCCAGGTTAGTGATACAGGTTTCACTCTATTTTTAACTTTCCGTCCTTCCAATCCCTTATGAGCTTTGCCCATGAATAAGGGTTTAGTAGATTGTTTACAGGAAGTTGTCCATTGGTATATAACTTCGTATACATTTGGTTGGTGAGCAGACCGCTTGCCAAAGATGCATCTGCGTCTAATCTGGCGGCAACGAAAGCCAGAGATTCTCCCGACAATTCTCTTTGCGCTCTCCGAATAGCATCGTCATAAGGTTTCATTTCAACGAAAAAACGAGCAAAGTCCTCTTTTGACGGCCACGGATAAACCGTTACTTCTGGTAAATTAATGGTGTCTTGTTGTAACATGTGAATAATGCTATATCTATTTTCTTCTAAAGTATCAGGAACGATGTATGATGATGTTTTGTATCCATAATAAGAAAAATAAAGGGTGTCTCCTGGAAATGAAACCATTGAAAAATAACCATAATAATCTGCGATCACTCCTCTACCAATGGATTTGTCGTATACGGTGATGTAAGGCATTGGTGTTAAATCTTGTTCAGATACTACGACACCAGAAAGCTGAAGGATGTTACTTGTGTCAATATCTGTACGTTGACCATAAGTGTTGATGTGAGTCAAGCAAATGAATAAAAAGAAGTATAGGTTCTTGTTCTTCATGTTAGGACAAGTTTAATGATAAATTACAATTGATGTTAATTTTTGGCGATTATTAACAATACAATGACTTGCTAATAGCTGAACAACTGATTTTTTCATAAATTTGCAAGAATTTATTTTAACAATAGGTTCACTATGTCTCTAGAAAATTTAGCACAAATAAAGGAAGGTTTAACTTACGATGATGTACTTCTCGTACCTGCTTATTCAGAGGTTTTACCTCGCGATGTTCAGTTGTCCAGTCGTTTTTCCAAAAACATTGAATTGAATACTCCTATAGTTTCTGCGGCGATGGATACAGTTACAGAAGCGAATATGGCTATTGCCATAGCTCAACAGGGTGGTATTGGCGTAGTGCATAAAAACATGTCGATTAGTGATCAAGCCAAAAATGTCAGAAAAGTAAAACGTTCTGAAAGTGGTATGATCATTGACCCAATAACTCTTCACGAGGGAGCATTAGTGAAAGATGCTTTGGCATTAATGAAAGAAAATAGTATTGGAGGAATTCCTGTTGTAGACTCAGATAAGAAGTTGATAGGTATTGTTACCAATCGTGATTTACGGTTTGAAAAGAATGTTGACAGACCTGTAATAGAAGTTATGACCTCAAAGAATTTAATTACGACACTAGAGTCCATTGAGTTGAGCAAGGCTGAGGTTATTTTACAAGAAAATAGAATTGAAAAATTACCAGTTGTTGACTCAGAAAATAATCTAATTGGTTTGATTACATATAGAGACATCATAAAGGTGAAAGAGCACCCAACTTCCTGTAAAGACTCTTTAGGAAGGTTACGTGTCGCAGCGGCAGTTGGAGTTACTGATGACACCCTGCAAAGAGTTGAAAAGCTTGTTGAAGCAGGTGTAGATGCGATAGTCATTGACACTGCTCATGGTCACACGAAAGGTGTTGTTTTAAAACTAAAGGAGGTCAAAAGTAAATTCCCAGATTTAAATGTAATCGTTGGAAATATCGCAACTCCTGAAGCAGCAAAGTATTTGGTTGACGCGGGTGCAGATGCTGTTAAGGTGGGAATAGGTCCAGGCTCAATATGTACAACAAGAATAATTGCAGGTGTCGGTGTTCCTCAGCTCAGTGCAATCAATGATGTAGCAAAGGCTATTAAAGGTTCGGGCGTCCCTGTTATTGCTGATGGTGGAATTCGATACACAGGAGATATCGTAAAGGCTATAGCAGCAGGTGCAGATTCTGTCATGCTCGGGTCTATGTTCGCTGGTGTGGAAGAGTCTCCCGGAGAAACGATTATTTATGAAGGTCGTAAATTTAAATCATATAGAGGAATGGGATCCATCGAGGCTATGCAGCAAGGTTCTAAAGACCGTTATTTCCAAGATGCAGAGGATGATATTAAGAAATTGGTTCCAGAGGGGATATCAGGTAGAGTACCATATAAAGGTTCGCTTTCAGAGGTCATGTATCAAATTATAGGAGGTATAAGGGCAGGAATGGGTTATTGCGGTGCTTCACGAGTTGAGAAATTGAAGGGTTCCAAATTTGTTCGAATTACTTCAGCTGGTGTACGCGAATCTCATCCTCATGATGTTTCTATAACAAGGGAAGCTCCAAATTACAGTATTAAATAAACTAAACTCATGCAAAAAATATCTTTCTTTTTATTTTCTTTTTTCTTTTCATCTGTGTTATTGGCTCAAAACGAATTGGTGGTTATGGATGTTGCCGGTGAACCTGTAAGTAAAGATGAATTTTTACAGATTTATCTAAAAAACAACAATGATCCAAAATTCGATAAGGCTTCTTTAGATGAATACATGGAATTGTTTACAAAATTCAAACTAAAGGTGGCTGAAGCTGAAGCTCAAGGCTATGATACTGTTCCGAAATTGAAAAGAGAATTGGAAGGATATCGAAAGCAATTAGCTCTGCCATATTTGATTGATAGTGCTGCAAATAAGGAAATGGTAAAGGAGGCATATAATCGATTAAAAATTGAGATTCGAGCCTCACATATCCTCATTCGTTTAGGACCGAATGCAAGCCCTAAGGACACCCTTAAGGCTTACAACAGACTTTTAGAGCTAAAAGAAAGAATTGAAAAGGGAGAAGACTTTGGAAGAGTTGCGAGATCTAAGAATAGTTCACAGGACCCATCTGTTAAAGATAATGGTGGAGATTTAGGTTATTTTACCGCTTTTCAAATGGTTTTTCCATTTGAGGAAATGGCTTACAATACACCCAAAGGTCAGGTTTCTGATCCTTTTCGTACCAAGTTTGGGTATCACATCCTTCAAGTAACAGATACAAGACCAGCTCGAGGAACAATAAAAGTAGCTCATTTAATGGTGGCGACTCCGCAAGGAACATCAGAGCAGGAGATGGTTTCGGCCGAGAAAAAAATTAATGAAATTTACTCGAAATTGAAAGATTCTATCACCGATGAATATTGGAGAAAAATGGTTTCAAAATATTCAGAAGATCCATCTTCCGTTAACAAAGCTGGTGAATTACCGGCATTTGGTTCTGGTACAGCTCAACGAATGGTTCCCACTTTCGAGGATGCAGCTTTCAGTATTAAGAATGATGGGGATATTTCAGTCCCGGTTCGTACTGATTTCGGGTATCATATTTTGAAAAGATTATCTTGGAAGGATATTCAATCTTTTGATCAGATGAAAAAGGAACTTCAAAAGAAGGTCAATAAGGATGAACGGTCAAAAAAAACTCAGGATATTTTTGTTTCAAAACTGAAAGTAAAGTACAATTTTGAAGAATCCGATAGTCAATATTTGTCTTGGTTTGTTGAGAATTTAGATTCCACTTATTACATTGGAAAATGGAACGCAGACAAATTGATTACAGACGGGGTTTTATTTTCAATAGGGGATAAAACTTACAGACAAAAAGAATTTTCGGCATTTCTTATGAAGGCATATAGAGGCATGCGACATAAGTCTTTTGATGTCATTGTTGATATGCAATACAAACGTTGGGTGAAAAAGAAAATACTTGAATATGAGGAGTCGCTTTTAGGTCAAAAATACCCAGAATATAGAGCGCTTGTAAAGGAGTACCATGATGGAATTATCTTGTACGAGATCATGTCAGATATGGTTTGGAACAAAGCAGTGAAGGATACTTCAGGTTTAAAATCTTTTTATGAAAATCAAAAGATGAATTATATGTGGCCCGAACGTATCGAGGCCATGGTTTACTCTTGTGCTTCAGATGAGATTGCAGCAGAGGTTTTCCAATTGTTGAAAAAGAAGAAAAACACTTCTGATAAAATCCTCGAAAAAATCAATGATGGCACAGAGTTAAATTTGGACGTTTCTATGAATAAATATGATCCATTAACCACTGATTTCTTATCGGGAAGAGATTTTATGGAAGGTAGAAACACACCTTTTGAATTTAATGGTAAGCATTACGTTATATGGGTGAGTAGTAAGTTACCTGTTATGCCTAAAGAGCTTTCTGAAATTAAAGGAGCTGTGATTTCAGATTATCAGGCTCATCTTGAAAAAACATGGTTGTCCGAATTGTCTTTGAAGTATCCTGTTCATATCAATTACGATGTGTTATACAATCTAGGATCAAATGACTAGGCAAACGTATTTATTCTTATTCCTTTTTATTTGCTCTTTTTCATTTGCTCAAAATGGTAAAATAGTGAATCGGATATTGGCTCAGGTCGGAGATAACATTATTCTTTTGTCTGACGTGGAAAATCAAAAACTACAAGCTAAACAGGCTGACATGGAAATTGGGGAGAACTTTTCTTGTTCCGTGTTGGAACAATTGATGATTCAGGAGCTCCTTGTGAATCAAGCCAAGTTGGACAGTATTTTTGTTTCTGATGAACAGGTTGATGCTGAAATGGAAAACCGTCTTCGGATTATCGAAAAGGATATGGGAGGACGAGAGAAACTAGAAGAATTTTACGGAAAAACAACTTCTCAAATTAAAGATGAATTTCGATCAGTAATTAAGGATAGAATTTTATCTCAGGAAATGGAAAGAGCCATCACTACTGATATATCGGTAACTCCAAAGGAGGTAGCTCATTTTTTTGAATCACTCCCAAAAGATAGTGTTCCTTTCATTAATATGAAATTGAGTTTTCAGCAAATAGTAATTTATCCAGACATCAATCAGGATGATAAAAAAAGAGCCTATAACGAATTAAAAGAGGTTAAGGATTTAATCCTCAACGAAGGAAAGAGCTTTGAGACGATGGCCCGTATTCATTCTGATGATCCAGGGAGTGCTGCCCAAGGAGGGAAAATAGCGGCGTCTAGGGGAATGATGGTTCCTCAATTTGAATCTACCGTTTTTAACCTAAAAGTGGGTGAAGTATCAGAAATTATTGAAACCCAGTATGGATACCATATTATTAAATTGATGTCCAGAAAGGGTGATGACTATGAGTGTTTACACATTTTAAATATGCCCGAATTCAGTAATGATGCCATCAATATGGCATCCATTCAAATGGAGAAATGCTTTGCTCAGCTGAATCAAAATGAAATTACTTGGGAAGAGGCAGTCATCAAATATTCGAATGACGAACGAACGCAACAAAATTTCGGAATCATCACCAATCCAATTACGGGAGACCAATTGTGGGATATGGAAGATTTAAACCAAGTTGATCAGCAAATATATTTATTGACTGATGCGATGGAAAAGGGCGACATAACCTCTCCTAATTTGTATGTTGATATTTATGAAAGAAAACAGGGAATTCGAATTGTTCGTTTAATGGAACGCTACGAGCCTCATATAGCCAATTTGAAGGACGATTACACATTGATTAAATCAGCAGCTGAGAACAATAAGAAACAGAATTCTATGGGCTCTTGGATTGATTCAAAGATATCAAATGCATTTATTCGCGTGGATGAGTCTTATCAGGATTGTGAATTTTCACATCAATGGTTTGCTGAACCAAATAAACAATAAGATGACAGATAAAGAAAAAATAGATCAATTGGTAACGAGTTACCAAAGATTAAAGAAAGAGATTGCAAAGGTGATTGTTGGTCAGGAAGATGTTGTTGACCAAGTTTGTATTTCCATTTTTTCTCGATCTCATTGTCTATTGGTGGGAGTTCCGGGATTGGCAAAAACTTTATTAGTAAATACAATATCACAGACGTTGGGTTTAAGTTTTAATAGAATTCAGTTTACTCCTGATTTGATGCCTTCGGATATAATAGGTTCTGAAATTTTAGATGAAAAAAAGGCCTTTAAATTCATTTCCGGTCCCGTTTTTTCAAATGTTGTATTAGCAGATGAAATCAACCGAACACCTCCTAAGACCCAGTCTGCATTATTGGAGGCCATGCAGGAACGTTGTGTCACTGCATCAGGAAAAACATATGAACTACCGAATCCATTTTTCGTTCTTGCCACGCAAAACCCTATAGAACAGGAAGGTACCTATCCTTTACCTGAAGCTCAATTGGATCGTTTCATGTTTAATATATGGGTAGATTATCCGAGCTATGACGAGGAGTTAGAGATTGTCAAAAAAACGACATCTGATGTCAATGAACAATTAGAGGTTGTTTTGAGTGCAGATGAAATCATTGCTTTTCAAGATCTTATTCGACGAATTCCAGTTGCTGATAATGTTTTAGAATATGCTGTTAAATTGGTAAACAACACAAGATTGAGTAATGAAAACTCACCTGACATCACCAAAAAGTATATTACTTGGGGAGCAGGGCCCCGTGCTTCGCAATATCTTATTGTAGGTGCGAAATGTCATGCTGCTTTGAATGGTAAATACTCTCCAGATATTGAAGATATTCAAGCCATTGCCAAACCTGTTCTAAGGCATCGATTGGTCCGCAATTACAGAGCAGAAGCGGAGGGGTATTCTATGGATAGAATTATTTCTGAGTTGTTATAGTTTATTGACCTCTTTTTTTTAAGCTTGTTTTTGCCTTATCCCAGTAATGATCCATTTGCTCTAGGTCCATATTTCTTATGTCCATTCGGTCTTTTTGAATCATTTCTTCCATAAGCTGAAATCGACGTATGAATTTTTGATTTGTTTTTGATAAAGCTGATTCGGGAGATAAATCAATAAATCGAGCATAGTTCACAAGGGAGAATAATAAATCGCCAAACTCTTCTTCCTTTTGATCGCTGTTTTTTTCGATTTCAGCTTCAAATTCTTCAATTTCTTCTTTTACTTTTTTCCAAACATCCTTCGCGTCCTCCCATTCAAAACCGATGCCTTTGGCTTTTTCCTGAATTCGAGTGGCTTTTACAAGTGCAGGTAGGGCAGAGGGCACGCCCTCTAGAACAGATTTTTTTCCTTCTTTCAGTTTCAGCTTTTCCCAGTTTTTTTTGACCTCTTCTTCATTCTGTACCTCGACATCGCCATAAATATGTGGATGTCTATGAATCAATTTATCACAAACGGAATTTAGGGCCTCACTAATGTCAAAAGCATTTTTTTCTTCGGCTATTTTACAATAAAAAACCATATGGAGCATTAGATCTCCAATTTCGCCTTTAAGTTCTTCAAGATTGTTTGCTGTAATTGCGTCAGCAAGCTCATATGTTTCTTCAATGGTCAAGTTTCTCAGTGACTCAATCGTTTGTTTTTGGTCCCAAGGACATTTAGAACGGAGGTCGTCCATAATATCCAGTAATCTTTTAAATGCGATCAGTCTTTCATCCATATGCAACAAAATTAATATTTATAGTCATGATTGCTTAACTTTGGTTGTGGTGAAAATCGTACAATTTTGTTATTTTGTTTTTTTCGGTCAACTTGTCCTCTTCGGTCAGGTTAGCCAGGGTATTGATTTTCGATTGAAAGCAGGGTTTCTAGGTGCCCACAGAGAAGTTCTTTCTCATCTCCCATCACAGCCCGCATTTGCTAGTGAAATATCCTACTTTAAACATTTGAAATCTAAGTATTCATGGGCAAAAGACTTGAATTATCCGACAGTTGGGGCTGCTTTGTTTCATGGTTCTGTTGGTAACAATGATATTCTTGGAAAATACACTGCTATTTATGGCTTTGCAGATGTTCCAATCGCAGTGAAAAATAATTATGAACTGAGTTGGAGGTTTGGAACTGGTTTAGGTTATACAAATAGAATATATGATCCGGTATTTAATCCCAAGAACGTTGCAATCAGTACGCGTGTAAATGCCATGATTGTCATGGGTGTCAAATCTACGTATCGTTTTGGTTATAACATCATATCTTTAGGAGTCGATTTGACTCACTTCAGCAATTGTGCATTTAATATTCCAAATTATGGTATAAACATTCCTTATTTCTCGATGAGTTATGCAAGAACAATTAATCGAGATAGCACATTGCGTGTAAGACCAAGAGTAAGTAGATTTAAGAAATGTTATTTCGGTGCGCATGGTATTATTTCGCTAAAAGAAATCTATCCTCATGGAAGTCGAAAGTATCCTGTTTATGCTTTAGGAGGTTTTTGTCGTTACTTTTTTCAACAACGGGCTGGATTAGAGACAGGGATTGACTTGATTTCAAAGCAGTCGGTATTTGATTTTGAACCTCAAGTTAATAAAACGCAGTGGAGCATTTTACAACTTGGTTTATATACTGGATATTTGGTTCCCTTGAACCATTTTCATTTTTTCTTTGGTATGGGGGTTTACATAAGAGACCGTTACCGACCCGATGGTCCGTGTTATCATAGAATAGGTTTTAGATATCAGCTAAAAAATGGACTATATGGTAATGTTACACTAAAATCTCATTGGGCTAAGGCTGATTATATGGAGTTGGGGATAGGCTATGTCTTAAATTTTAAAAAAAATAAGTTGAATGATTAAGTTGAATTTCAATTTATTTTTATTTAAACTTCTTTTATTGTTGGTTGGTAACGCCGTATTCAACTCGTGTAAACCTGCTTATGAACGTTCTTGCCTAAAAAAAACTGGTTCACTGGATTCTTTAGAAATCGAATTAGTCCCTTTTGAAACATTGAATTTAGGCGAGCATATTACCTATTTACTTATACAGGATACGATAGATAAGGTAGTTATCTATGGTGGATCTAATCTGCTCAACTTTATTGATGTTTCTTTAGAGTCAACAAACTCTACCTTGACTATTCGAAATAATAATCGTTGCAGGTTTTTAAGATATAGTACGAATAATGTGTTGGTGGAAATCCATTTTAATCAAATGAGCGAGATTATTTTTAATGGCAGCGAGTCTCTTTCTAACAATGGGCTTTTACAAATGGATAATTTAAAAATAGTAACACTTGGTGCAGCCGGATCAATTTCATTGAATCTGGAAGCTAATGAGATTCATTGCATTAATGATTTTGGCTGGCCTGATATTGAGATTTCAGGTAAGTGCAACAGATTTCGAGCTGAAACATATGGTCATCAGTTGATGGATACTCGTGAACTTGTCGTAACCAATGATGTAAATATCATTTCTGATGCTGGAACCAACTCGCAAATTAATGTCCAAGGTGTGCCTTTGCGCGTTGAACTTGGTGGCACTGGTGATTTGTGGTATTATGGAGAGCCCACCTCGATTGATAAAAAAGAATATAATTCAGGAAGACTTATCAATAAAAACTAATACTTTTGTGATATGGATATTTTAATTCCAATTCTTCTTTTGAGTCTTGCCTTTGCGGGAATAGCAGTTAAAATACTTCTTAAAAAAGATGGTAAATTTGCTGGAACATGCGCGAGTAACAATCCTTTGTTTCAAAATGATGAGGGTTCATGTAGTTTTTGTGGCGCCAAACCTGAGGAACAATGTAAATCTGAATCGAATTGAAAATCGTTTCTTTTAATGTTAATGGCATTAGAGCAATAGTCAAAAAAAACTTTATTGACGATGTGGCTATTTTAAATCCAGATGTCTTATGTCTTCAAGAGACAAAAGCTATGGTTTTTCAGGTGAAAGAGACTCTTGAACCTTTAGGTGGTTATTTCATCTATGCAAATGAGGCTGAAAAAAAAGGATATTCAGGAACAGCAATTTTAACCAAAAATAAACCACTTTCTGTTAGTTATGGTATTAATAGCCCAGAGCATGACCGAGAAGGACGGGTTATTTGTGCTGAATATGAAGAATTTTTTGTGGTGAATGTCTATGTGCCTAATTCAGGAAGTCAGCTTTTACGTCTAGATTACCGTCAGGTTTGGGATAGAGAATTTTGTGCTTACCTAAAAAAACTTGAGGAGAAAAAGCCAATAATAGTCTGTGGTGATTTCAATGTAGCACACAATTCAATAGATTTAGCTAGACCAAAGCAGAATTACAATCGGTCAGCAGGTTTTATGCAAGAGGAGATTGATGGAATGAATTTTTACAATAAAAATCGATTAGTAGATTCATACAGACATCTTTACCCTAGTGAAATTAAATATTCTTGGTGGAGTTACCGGGCAGGGGCTAGAAAAAAAAATATTGGATGGAGGATTGATTATGTGCTGCTTTCGGAGAACTTATTGGAACGTTTGATAAATGCTGAAATTCACAATGATATTTTTGGTTCAGATCATTGTCCTGTTTCTATTTCTTTTTGATCCAGCTTAACGGATTCCATTTGGATTTTGGCTTTTGGTCATCTACATAATAATCACCAGTATATCCATAACCGTAACCGTAACCGTAACCGTAACCATAACCATAACCGTAACCATACCCATATCCATATCCCTTATTTCCGTATGTTCCATTAAGAAGCACCGCCATATTCGGTAGCCTCTCATCATTCTTTAAATCTAATGCAATATTTAACATTTTTCTAGGCAATTGGTGGGCCCTCACTACATAAACAACCGTATCCGCATATTTTGAAATGAGTAAAGTATCACTTACAATACCAACAGGAGCAGTATCAACAATGACATAATCATACATTTTCCTTAATTCACTGAACAGTTCTTCTACTTTGGGGGACATTAGAAGTTCAGAAGGGTTTGGAGGGATATCTCCTGATGGCAGAATATCTATATTTTCATTGAGTGCGGTGGTGTAGATATAATCTTTGAAGTTGTTTTTTGAATCAACGATGTAGTTGGTAACTCCTCTTGATCGTTCATTACCCATGTAATCTTCTAATTTTGGTGCACGTAGGTCCATTCCAAGGATCAGCACTTTTTTTCCAGATAGTGCTAGTGACATAGAGAAGTTTACCGCAGTAAATGATTTTCCCTCCTTGGCTACAGTTGAAGTTATAAATATAGTTTTACCAAAAGATTCCTTGGTCATCATAAAGTCTATATTCGTTCTTAAGGTTCTGAAAGCTTCGGAAATTGCGGTTTTACTTCCTTTAGTGATCACGATGTTTTTATTTTTCTCGCCCAACGGAATATTTCCTATATAAGGCAGATCAAATTTATCAATATCAGTTTTAGAATATATTTTATCATTAAAAAGACCCTTTAGGTAGGTTATAATAGAAAATAATAAAATGGAAAATAATATGGCAGCAATG
>MDTD01150595.1_pt1 | contig 16433 bp, 18 predicted proteins | sample 811221 | NCBI WGS metagenome assembly MDTD01 (sample SAMN05326646, study PRJNA326480) | marine metagenome | isolation source: seawater | place: Pacific Ocean: South West | collected 2011 | reverse complement strand
TGGTAGCACAAATCAAATATCTGACTCAAAAAATGAAGTGGTAGAGGAGATTGATATTTCTAAGCTGCTGTCTTTAGGAGATCTGGCACATGGAGAAAAAGTATTCAAAAAATGTTCAGCATGTCATGTTGTTGAAAAAGGTGGTGGAAACAAAATAGGACCAGCACTCTATGGAGTTTTAGGTAGAAAAGTTGCAGCAATCGATGATTATAAATATTCCCAAGCTCTAACAGAATATAGTAAAGAATGGACTTTTGAGGAAATGAACGGATACTTAAAAAAACCTCAAACATGGATAAAAGGTACGAAAATGAGTTTTGCGGGGTTAAGAAAAGAAAAAGATAGAGCTTCAGTTATTTTATATTTGAATCAATTTTCAGACAATCCACTTCCATTACCTTAATTTTCCAAAACTATATAACAAAATACTTTTTTGAACGTGAACTCTATTTTCGGCTTGCTGCCAAACATAAGATTGTTTTCCTAAAAATACATCTTCTGAAACTTCATTTCCTCTAGGCAGACAATGCAGGAAAATACTTTTGGGATGAGCTAATTTCATTAAACTTTTATCAATTTTAAAATTTTTAAAGTCTCTAATTTTTTTTATTTTATCACCTTTATCATTTAAAGACACTACTTTATCAGAAAATACTACATCTGCATTTTTGACAGCTTTTTTTGGATCACTAAAAATATAAATTTTTCTATTACTTTTTTTTACCCATTCTATTACAAACTTAGGTGGTTTATAGCTCATCGGACATCCAATGCTTAATTTAAACTTAAATTTTACTGATGCTGCAATTAATGAATTTAAAACATTATTACAATCACCGATCCAACATATATTTAATTTTGTTATTGGTTTTTTTTTTATTTCCTCAACCGTAAATATATCTGAAAGTACCTGGCAGGGATGAGAGCTCGGACTTAATAAATTTATAATTGGTATTTTAAGACTTTTACTAAAATCTTCAATTTTTTTGTCACTATCAGTTCTGAGCAAAAAACCATCTCCATAAGTTGATAAGATTTTTGCTGTATCAGCCAAACTTTCTCCTCCTTTACCCAGATGTAACTCGGTTGATTTAACAGTTATAGATTCTGCACCTAGTTGAGTAATAGATATATAAAAGCTTAATCGAGTTCGTGAGCTCTCCTTTTCATACATTTGTATAATTAGTTTTCCATTTAAAGGTTTATCTTTATCTACTTCTAAGGTATTTAGATATTCTCTTTTGTATTTTCTTTTTTTTGCGTCTTTCAAAATTTTTCTAAGATCTCTTGCTGGAATATCTTTTAGATTTATAAAATTTTTCATTCTTATTTATACTCATTACAAACTTTATTTAAAACTTTCAAAGCAAAATCTATTTCTTTCTTATTCACATTTAATGGCGGTAATATTCTAACAACATTTTCTCCAGCTCTAATCGTTAATAAATTATTATTTTCTAGTAATTTAATAAATTTTAATTGATCAAAATGTAACTGTATACCAATTAACATCCCTTTCCCTCGAATTTCCTTGATTATTTTTGGGTAATTTTTTTTTAAGTCTTCTAGTCTTAATATAAAATATTTTGATAATTTTTTAACATTATTTAAAAATCCAGACTTAAATATTTGGTTCATAACCTCTATACCAACCGCGCATGCATTTGGATTGCCTCCAAATGTTGATCCATGACTGCCTGGTTTCATTGCCTTTGAAACTTTGTTGGTCATCAAAACTGCTCCAATCGGAAAGCCTCCCCCTATACCTTTAGCAATTGGTACAATATCAGGCTTAATTTTGGAACTTTCAAATGCAAAAAAGTCTCCAGATCTACCAATTCCTGATTGTACCTCGTCTAAAATTAACAATATTTTTTTTTCGTTACAAATTTTTCTTAAGTATTTAAGGCATTTATCAGGAATAGGTTTGATACCACCTTCTCCCATTACACTTTCAACCATTATTGCTGCAGTACTCTTCTTAATTTTTTTTCTTAAATTTGGAAATCTTGGTTTAAAATTTCTAAAATCAATATGATCAAAACCTGGTACCACGGGTCCAAAACCCTCTACCATTTTTTTTGAACCACTTGCATAAATTGCAGCAATTGTTCTTCCATGAAATGAATTCTTTATGCAAAGAATTCTATTTTTATAAGGTTTGCCTATTGAAAAAAAATATCTTCTTGCAACTTTAATCGCTGCCTCTGTTGCTTCTGCTCCACTGTTTTGAAAAAAAACTTTATCTGCAAACGTTTTTTTGGTCAATAATCTTGCAAGCTTTTCTGCTTCTGGTATTTCAAAAGCGTTTGATACGTGCCAAACTTTTTTTGACTGTTTATATAATGCTTTAATTAAATATGGGTTTGAATGTCCAAGTGAATTTACAGCAATCCCTTGTACAAAATCTAAATATTTTTTACCATTGGTTGAATATAAAAAACTTCCTTTTCCGTATTTAAAGGATATTTTTCTTCTATTGTAGTTATTTGCTAATGAGCTCATAATTTTTTTTATCTTATACACATTAAAATCACATTGACTTAAATAAAATGCAACCAATGGTTAAATTATAGTACTTTTAAAAATAACTGTTAAAAAAGCTAAAAAAAAACTTGCTAATAACACGTATTTATGAGTTACATAATGTAGTATAAATTATTTATTAATATACTATATTTAGTGAATTATGAGCTGGGACCAAAAGAAAATAGAAATATTAAAAAATGAGTGGGGTAAAGGCAAAACTGCATCTCAAATAGCAGAGATGATTGGAGGAGTTAGTCGAAATGCAGTTATTGGAAAAGCACATAGACTAAATTTATCAATTAAGATCAAGGCTAAATTTAATTCTTATACCTCAAAAATTAAAAAAGATAATTTTGATAAAAAAACAAATACTTCATCAAGAAGATTAAAATTTAGAAGTTTACTTTTAGACAAAAATTTTGAAGAAGCCAAAAATATATCTCTGGAGGAACTAACAGAAACAACTTGTAAATATATGGAGGGGCATCCTAATGAGAAAGATGCTTCATTTTGTGGAAGAAAAACAGTTGAAAAATTTTCATATTGTCCTTTACATCTTATGGTAGTTTATCAGCCTAAAGGTAAGAAAGAAGAGATATCAGTTAAAGATGATGAAGTTCCAAATTTTTTAGAGAAAAAAGTCAAGTCAGCTTGAAATATTATAAAAAATTTAATTTTAAAATTTCAATCTCGTGAAAATTCTCCACCATCTTTCCACATATAGGAATATTTAAAAATTTCCTCATCGAACTTTTTTAAGTTTGTATTTAATTCCAAGTCAATATTGGTTTTATGTTTTCCACTAGGAATATTATCATATTTCAATAAATTGAGTTGATCATTAGTCAGAAGTGGGTTTTTCATAAAAAGTTCAAAAAAAGATGCAGTAAATCTTCCTAAAAATAGAGGAAATGGTATTAACAATCTTTTTATACCCAATGATTTTAAAATGGTTTGAACTATTTCTATAAATTTAATTTTTTCAGGACCAATGCATTCTATTGTTTCATTAGATATCCCTGAGATTACTATTTTTTCAATTATTTCACAAATATCTGTTACATGAATGGGATAAAAGGATGTTTTACCCTGATAGTAAAGTGGAAATAAAGGAAGATATTTTAACATAGTCATGAGCATTGTTGTAAAATTATCATTTACGCTATAAACTATTGATGGTTTTAAAATAACATATTTTTCAAACGTATTTTTTATTTCAGTTTCTCCATTCATTTTACTTGAAGCATACTTGCTATCTTTTGCATCATCAATTCCAAGTGCAGAAATATGAATAAATTGCTTTAGATTATTCTTTTTTGAAAGTTCTGCCAATTTCTTAGGTAAAAGACTATGAATATTGTTAAATGTAGATTTATTTTTTTCATTTAAAACTCCTATCAGATTTATACATACATCTTTATTTTTAAAAATTTGATTAATTTTTTCATCGTTTAAAGTTGGAAATTCTACAAAATTTATCCATCCAGCATTTCCCTGACTTTTTAACTTGTATGCGTTTCTGTGAATATTTCTTGTTACAACAGTTAATTTAAAATTTTTCTTTGTTAATTTTCTCAGTAAATGTCTACCAATCTGACCTGACGCTCCAAACACTAGAATTTCTTTCGGTTTCATATATAAATAAGTTATGCAAATTGATATTAAATTACATAAAAATGATTTGCCAGATGAAATAAAGCTAGATGACAAAAAGTCAATAGCTATTGACTCTGAATTTTCAGGACTTAATGTTAATAGAGATAAGCTATATTTGGTCCAAATTTCCTCTGGAAATAATGATGCTCATATAATTCAATTAAATAGAGAAAATTATGATGCGCCAAATTTAAAAAAAATCCTTCAAAATAAAGATATTGAAAAAATATTTCATTTTTCTCGTGCAGATATGACTTTTATAAAAAAATACTTAAACGTAGATGTCCAAAATGTACATTGCACAAAAATAATGAGTAAACTAGCGCGGAGTTATTCTGACAAACATGGTCTAAAAGATTTAGTCAAAGAATTTTTAGGTATAGAAATAAGTAAGCAGTTTCAAAGTACAGATTTTGGTGGAGAATTAAATGATAAACAATTAAAATATTGTGCCAATGATGTAATTCATCTTCATAAAATATATTCAAGTCTAAAAGAAATATTAATAAGAGAAAATAGATATGATCTTTACATTAAAGCAATAAGGTGTATTCATACAAGAGTTGATTTAGATTTAGCTTTATTTACTGAAGATATTTGGTCTCATTAATTAAATTATGAAAAATAATTTTAGTGCAATAGGTAAGAATGTTGTTCAAACTGAAATAGATGCGTTAAAAAAATTAAAAAAATCTATTAATAAAGATTTTGATAAAATCGTTAATGTAATACTAAAATGTAAAGGTAAAGTTGTATTTTCTGGAGTAGGAAAATCAGGAATTGTATCAAAAAAAATATCATCTACTTTAGCATCTATTGGGATACCTACATTTTATGTTGATGCTGGATCGTGTTCGCATGGAGATTTGGGCATGATTAGTTCAAATGATGTTATTATTTTAATTAGCCACAGTGGAGAGTCTGAAGAACTTAAGAATATAATTAAATATACAAAAAGAAATAGAAATTTAACATTAATAGGTATTACCTCGAAAAAGAATTCACTATTATACAAGTCAAGCGAATTAAAATTTTTACTACCAACTATAACTGAGGCAGGACCAGGAAATTATATTCCTACATCAAGTACAACTTTACAAATGTGTTTGGGAGATGCTTTAGCTCTCTCTACAATAAGACAGAGAAAATTTTCAAAACTTGATTTTAAAAAATATCATCCGAGTGGAAGTCTTGGTTTAAAATTGAAAACTGTAGGAGAATTAATGTTTAAAGGTAAAGATATCCCTTTTGTTAATGAAAATTCTAATATTAAATCTGCTTTGAAAATATTTAATAAAAAGAATTTAGGAGTATTAATTGCTAGGAATTCTAAGGGTGTTACAAAAGGAATAATTTCTGATGGAGATTTCAAAAGAATTAATTATAAATTGGAGAATATAAATAATCTGATTATAAAAAAAGTAATGAAAAAAAACCCAATCATAGTTAATGAAAATATGCTAGCTGTTGAGGCTTTATCTATAATGAATACCAAAAAAATAACTGCTTTATGTGTATATAAAAAGAAAAAAAATAATGTAGTGGGCTTAATCCATATGCATAATATCTTAAAAGAAAATATAGGATAAAATGACCTTAAAGTTTTTTTTTCAGATAATTTTGATTTTAATAATTATAACAATAATAAGTATTTTTTATTATAATTTTTTCCTGAAAAATAAAGAAAATGTTGATCTTATCTCGAAAAGTGAACTGGAGACCATTTCTAAAATCGATGAGAATGTTTCAAATGAACTTTCAAATATTGAATATAACGCTTTTGATGAAAATGGGAATACGTATTATATATATGCAAAAAAGGCTATTGTTAAATCAAATGAAAAGGATGATGAAAATAATGTTTTATTGGAGGATGTTATTTCTATTATAACAATCAAAAATAAAGGATTAATAAATATTTTTTCTAATTATGCTGATTATAATAGGGGAAATAATAACACCTTTTTTTATGGAGATGTTAAGATAGAGTATTTGGATAATTTAATTACATCACAAAATTTAGATGTCATATTTACGAAAAAAATATCAAAAATTTACAATAACGTTAATTATAAGAATGAAATAATTAATTTGAGTACCGATAATATATTAATTGATACTAAAACTGGAGATATTAAACTAGAGATGGACGATATTAATGAAAAAGTAAGATTAGTATCAAAATATAATTATGCTAATTAAAAAATTTAGAATAAAATCATTTAAGGATGATAAGCCAATAATAGAACTTCAAAATTTAACAATTTCATATGGAAATAGACAGATTGTTGAAAAACTAAATTTAAAAATTCAGAAAAATACTGTCTGTGGGTTATTAGGACCTAATGGAGCAGGAAAATCAAGTATTTTTCACTCTATTCTTGGTATTGTAAAACCCACATTTGGTAAAATATTTGTTGATGGTGTTGAAGTTACAAATATTCCTACTCATAAAAGAACATCTATGTGTGGGATAAGTTGGTGCCCACAATACGGCGGAGCATTCGCAGATTTATCTGTATTTGAAAACCTAATGGCAATTGCAGAATTACATATAAAAGAAAAAGAAAAAAGATTATCTAAAATTAATAGTCTTATTAGAAGATTTGAATTAGAAAATGTCGTAAAATTACCTTCTAAAATTCTGTCTGGTGGCCAACAACGTAAATTAATTTTAGCAATGGCACTAATAAAGGATACTAAAATATTAATTTTGGATGAGCCGTATTCAGCATTAGATCCCGTTTCAGTAAAAATGATACAACAACTAATAGTAAGTCTTCAAATGTTTGAAAGGATATCAATAGTAATTTCAGATCACAATTTTAGAGATCTTTTATCCACAGTAGATTACTCAATGGTACTTTCAGAAGGTAAAATTGTTGCTAAAGGAAGTCCAAATGAACTTGTTAAAGATTCTCAAGCTATAGCAAAATATTTCGGAGAAGGATTTCAATATTAAATACTTTGAAAAATCAAATAAAAATTTATGAAAAAATTAAACCATTTAATAAAAAAATTTTTGTATCTGGTGATAAAAGCTTAAGTATAAGATGTATTTTGTTATCTTCAATTGCGATAGGAAAATCAAAAATATATAATATTCTTAAATCTGAGGATACATTCAGTGCTCTTAAAGCAATAAAAAAACTAGGCGTCAGTTACATTTTTAAAAAAAATTATTTAGAAATTTATGGAGTTGGAATAAATGGATTTAATAATAAAAATATTACAATTAACGCAGGAAATTCAGGAACTCTGGCTAGATGTATAATCGGTTTATGTTCAGGAAATAATCAAAAAATTAAATTAGTAGGCGATAAAAGTTTATCAAAAAGAGATTTTTCAAGAATTGTTGAACCAATCAAATTATTTGGAGTAAATATTAAATCAAATAAAAATTTATTACCATTAGAGTTTAAAGGTACTAATCTTTTAAGACCAATAAGTTATATTGAAAATAGAGGAAGCGCTCAAATTAAAACTAGTATAATTTTGAGTGCATTAAATACAATCGGTACTACAAAAATAAAAGCAAAGAAATCAAGGGACCATACAGAGGTTTTGTTAAAATATTTAAATTACCCCATTAAAATTAAAAAAACAAAAATATATGATATAATCGAAATTAAAGGACTTAGTAACTTCAAAGCTTTTAAATATAATGTACCTGGTGATATAAGTTCAGCAGCATTTTTTATTGTATTAACTTTGTTATCTGAAAATTCAGAGCTTATTGTGAAAAATATTTTAGTAAATCCTTCTAGGGTTGGAATTATAACAATTCTTAAAAAAATGAACGCAAAAATTAGTATAATTAATAAAAAAAAATATAATGGAGAATTAATAGGAGATATTAGAATAAAAAGTACAAAAAATTTAAATTCAGTTAACTGTCCTGAAAATTTAAATAGTTCTGCAATAGACGAATTTTTGTTAATATTTTTAGTTGCAGCTAGATCAAAAGGTATTTCTAAATTTAAAAATCTCGATGAGCTTAATAAAAAAGAAAGTCCAAGATTGGACATAGCGATAAATTTTCTAAGGATGTTAGGTGTTAAAGTATTAAGACAAAATAGTAATATTAGTATATTTGGAAATCCTAATTTAAAATTAAAAAATAAATTTCATATAAAAAATTTTATGAAAGACCATCGAGTTTTTATGATGTCAGTAATTGCGGCTCTTACAATAGGAGGAGAGTATTGGATCAATGATCGTGATTCAATTAAAACCTCATTTCCAAATTTTTTAAATATTATAAAAAAACTTGGGGCTAAGATAAATTGAATATGAAAAAAAAAATGATTACAGTTGCTATAGACTCACCAGCTGCAGCTGGTGCAGGGACTCAAGCCAAATTAATTGCAAAACATTATAATCTTTTTCAGCTTGATACCGGACTAATATATCGCCTTGTTGGTAAAATGAGATTAGATAATCCAAAAAAATTTAATTATAATTTTGTAAAAAAAAAAAATTAGAAAATTAAAATTAGACCATTTAAATAGAAAAAGTTTACTGTCTGATAATGTAGCTATCTCGGCCTCTATTATTGCAAAAGATCGAAATATAAGAAATATAGTTCACAAATTTCAGAAGAGATGTGCTTACACCCCGCCAAAAAAATATGATGGTTCTGTGTTAGATGGAAGAGATATAACTAGCGTGATTTTAAAAGATGCTATGTTTAAATTCTACATAACTGCAAATATAAACACGCGCGCGAAAAGAAGATATAAGGAATTTCTAGTTTCTAACAAAAAAATTTCTTACAAAAAAGTGTTAAAAAGCCTTAAAAATAGGGATAAATCTGATCGTAATAGAAAATATAGTCCGTTAAAAAAAACAAAAGATTCAATATTGATTAATACAACTAAATTAAGTAAGAAAGCGTGCTTTAAAAAAATTAAAGCTATTATGGATAGGAAATTAAATTATTAATGGAAATATATAAAGATATTTCAAACAGCCAAAACAAAGAATTTGAAAAACTTTTAATAGATAATTTTTCAAAGACAAAAGTAGAAGAAGGAAAAATACTTTCTGGCAAAATTACAAAAATTACTGACAAGCACGTTTACTTACTAATTCATGGAATGAAAAGTGAAGCCATGATAGATATTAGTGAGGTAAAATCAGTATATAACAATAAAGAATTCAAAGAAAATGACAATTTAGAAGTTTTTTTAGAAAAGATAGAAGATAAAAATGGGGAAGTAATTGTATCGGCTTCACGTGCTCAAAAAATTAAAGGATGGTATATTCTTGAAAAAGCTTTTGAAAGTAATGAGAATATAAAAGGAAAAATCATCTCAAAATGTAAAGGTGGAGTTATAGTTGAACATTTAGATACAAAATCACTAATGTTTTGTCCAGGCTCCCAAATAGATTCGAAGCCACTAAAATCTTTTGATCACCTATATGGAGTTGAACAAGATTTTAAAATAATTAAATTGGATAAATTTAGAGGGAATGCATGTGTATCTAGAAGAGAAGTTATAAGCTCATTTAAAAAAGAAGATAAAGCAAAGATTATTGATAAATATAGTATTAATCAAATTATATCAGGTGTAGTTAAGGGTTACAGTAGCTTTGGTTGTTTCTTTGAAGTTAATAACGAAATAGATGTATTAGTTCACTTGCAAGAGATTTCTTATTCAAGAATAAACCACCCTGATGAAATTTTTACTATTGGTGAAACTCATCAATTGAAAATAATAGGTATTGACAAAGAAAAAATGCAAATTTCTTGTTCAATTAAGGCTTTGACACCAGATCCATTTGAAAATATTTCAAATTATGAAATAGGAAAAAGTTATAAAGCTAAAGTTATTAAAGTAGTAGACTATGGAGCATTTTGTGAACTTCAGGCAGGATTAACATGTTTGCTTCATTCAAGTGAAATTTCATGGACAAAAAAAAATGTTATTCCAAGTAAATTTTTGCGTATAAATGACGAAATTGATTGTGTAATAACTGATATAGATTTAGAAAAAAAAAGAATAGCAATATCTCACAAATTATCAAAAGAAAATCCGTACTCAAGTTTTGAAAAAAAATATCCTGTTGATTCAACACTTACTGGTAAAATTTCAAACATAAAAGACTATTCAATATATGTTAACGTAGATGAATTTAACATAGATGGATTTTTGCATGTTAATGACCTTTCATATACATCTAAAGGTGAAGATGAGGTTAAAAAGTATAAAAAGGGAGATGAAATCAAAGTTAAAGTGTTAGAAATTAAATCAAATGAACAAAAAATTAAATTTGGAGTTAAACAATTACAAGAGGATCCATTCAATATATTTAAGGATAAAAAAGTTAAAGATATTATTACCGTTAAAGTAAAATCTACAAGTCCAAAAGGTATCATGGTTACCCCTGAAGGAAGTGAGATTGAATTTTTAATTAAAAAAAATCAGATAGCTATAAATCCGGAAGACTGCAGAAGTAACAGATTTGTCAAAGGTGATAGAATTGATGCGGCAATATCTGAAATAAGTTTTGAAAAAAAGAAGCTTAACCTAAGCATTAAATTGCTTGAAGAAATACAAAATAAAGAGGCTGTTTCAAAATTTTCAAGTCCTTTAAGTGGAAAAAATTTACCATTTTCGTCACTTTCAGAAAAATTAGATAAAAAGAAAGAAGATAAATAAATAATAAATTGTCTGTATCAAAACCAGAAATATTAAACAAAGTTGCAAAAAATTTCCCAAACTTATTAAAAAAAGATTTAAATAAATTATTCGAAATATTCCTTCAGGAAATTATTAAAGCATTAAAAAATGGAGAAAGAGTAGAGTTGAGAGATTCTTTAGGTACATTTGAAGCTCGAACACAAAAAAAAAGAATTTCTTTAAATCCTAAAACATTAGAAAAAGTTGAAGTTCCTGAAAAAAAAAACATTATGTATAAATGCTCTAAAGACTGGAAAAGTAAAATAAATGAAAAAAAATAAAATTATCTTTGTTGCTTGTGATACTTCAAATATTAATCAGGTAAAAAAAATACTAAAAGATACAACAAATAAAAAATTAAAAATAATACCAAAATTTGGATATCAGCTTTTTTACAGTAAAAATGGTAGAAGATTTTTAGAAAAATTTAAAAAAACATATTTTCTAGATTTAAAAATAATGGATGTAGCCAATACAGCTGTTTCAGCTATTGACTCGATAAAAGATCTAAAAGGGTGCGAATATACAACAGTTCATGCTCATGGAGGTTTTAAAATGATGAAGTCAGTTGTACAAAAAGCAAAAGCGACTAATAAAAATCTTAAAGTATTAGGTGTCACAATCTTAACTAGCTTAGACAATAAAAGCATTAAAGAGATTGGACATACAAAAAATATTAATAAATTAGTCTTAAAACAAGCTGGTATTATTAAAAAATCAGGGTGTTATGGAATTGTAGCTTCTGCACATGAGGCAAAAATCATTAAGAAAAAATACAAAAACTTATTCACGATAACACCGGGAATTAGATTGCCAGGAGATAGAAAAGATGAACAATCTAGAGTAGTTTCTCCACTTGAGGCTTTGTATAAATATAAATCTGATGCAATAGTAATTGGCAGATCTTTAACCAGAAATAACATTAAAAAAAACATAAAAAAATTAATTGATCATTTAAATCAATGATCAAAGGTGTAAAAATTTGTGGTATCTCAGATATTAAAACTTTAGACTATATTATTAATCATCCCCATCCACCAAAATTTATAGGTTTCATTTGTAATTTTAAGAAAAGCAAAAGATATGTTTCTTATGAAGACTTAAAAAAATTAATAAATGTTGATAAAAAAAATATAAATTTTGTATCTGTATTAGTAAATCCAGATAATCAAACTTTAGATAAAATCAGCGAGTTGAATTTTGACTATTATCAATTATACGATGTAGATCCAAATAAAACAAAATTTATTAAAAAAAATTATGGAAAAAAGATTATTACCGCTTTAACAATTGAAAAAAAGGAAGATGTAAATAAATACAAACTATATAAAGATATATCTGACATAATTTTATTCGATAGCAAGGGATATGAAAAATCTATTGGCTTCGATCATAAATTTTTAAACTATTTGCCAATCAATTTTACAATAATGATAGCAGGTAATTTAGATATAAACAATTTGCCTAAATTAAAAAATATTGACTTTTTTATTGATTTAAGCGGTTCTCTTGAAAATGAACTAGGAAAAAAAGATTTACAAAAAATAAATTATTTTTTAAGTAATATTAATCATTATGAAACTTAAAAAAAAAATACCATTAATTGACCAACATAATAAATACGGCATGTGGGGTAATAAATTTGGTGGTAATTTTGTTCCAGAAACGCTTAAAAAACCAATACATGATTTGGAAATACTTTTTAACAACTTAAGAAATGATAAAAAATTTATACGAGAAAGAGACTATTATTTTAAGAATTGGGTTGGGTCACCAACTAGATTTATTCCTCTAAATAATTTAACTAACCATATTTGTGGTGCTCAAATTTGGGCCAAGGTCGTTTCAGACGCAAATGGAGGTGCACATAAAATATATAATGCTACAGTACACTGTCTATTAGCTAAAAAGGCAGGGAAAAAATTTATAGTAGGAGATACTGGCGCAGGTTATGCAGGAAAAATGCTTAGTATGGCTGCGAAAAAGTTTGGATTAAAATGTAAAATTTTCATGGGAGCAAAAGATATAAAAAGACAACAGCCTAATGTAAAAGCGATGAAAAAAAATGGAGCCGAAGTAATACCTGTTCATACAGGGAGTCAGACCCTTATAGATGCAGTAAGTGAATGTATGAGATATTGGGTTTCAAACTGTGATACAACACACATGTGTGTAGGATCTACCGTTGGACCGAATATTTTTGTGAAAATTTGTGGATGGAGCACATCTCAGATTTCTAGAGAACTTAAGAAACAAATTTTAGAAGAATTTGGAAAAATACCTAAAAAATTAAAATTGTATAATTGTGTAGGTGGAGGTAGTTCAAGTTTTGGATTTTGGAATGAATTTATGGATTTTGAAAAAAAACAAGTAGAATTCATTGGTGTTGAAGCTGGAGGGCCAAAAAAATCAAAAAGGCACGCTGCGCCTCTTACACACGGTTCGAAAGTCGGAGTTTTACACGGAGCTATGCAATATGTAGTTCAAAGTAAAGAGGGTCAAATTGAGGAAACCGAGTCTATATCTGCAGGACTTGATTATAGTGGTGTATCACCCCTTCATTGTTTTTTAAAAGATACTAAAAGGGCCAGATATACTGCAGCAAGTGACGAAGATGCTTTAAACGCATACAAGCTGGTTTCAAAATTTGAGAGTTTAAGACCATCACTTGAACCAAGTCATGCTTTCTCAGTAGCAATTAAAGAAGCAAAAAAATTTGACAGAGAGACAATAATTATTGTTAATAGTTGTGGAGATGCACATAAAGACAAAAATATTTTAAAAGCAAAGTTAGGTTATAAATATGCCAAATTTGATTAGTTTAGCTTTTAAAAAGGCAAAAATGCAAAAAAGACCAGCGCTTCTGACTTACACAGTAGGTGGAGATAGCACAAAAAAAATATCTCTAAATATTTTGAACTCTATATCCAATTACGTTGATATATGCGAACTAGGATTTCCACATAATACTCCAATTGCAGATGGGGGAGAAATTCAGACAAGTGCTTACCGAGCAATTAAAAATGGAATTAAAATTAAAGATATATTTAATATTGTCAAAAAATTTAAAAAAAATAAATATGCCAAACCTGTAATATTGATGGGATACTACAATATGATTTATCAATTTGGTGAAAATAATTTTTTAAATAGCTGTAGACTTTCAGGTGTTGATGGAATTATTGTTGTTGATTTACCCTGGCCTGAAAATATAAGTTTTTCAAAAAAGTGTAAAAAAAAGAATGTTTGTTTTATCCAACTAATTTCTCCTACCACATCCCATCAAAGAGCAAAGAAAATAATTAGAGACTCACATGAAATGATATATTATATTTCAATGTTATCAACAACTGGCGGAAAATTAAAAGTTTCAACAAAAAAAATATTGAAAAATTACCATACAATAAAAAGAATCAATCCAAAGAAAAGTTATGTAATAGGTTTTGGTATTACAAAAAAATCGATAGGAAAATTAAAATCAGCTGATGGATTAGTAGTTGGTAGCGCAATATGTAAAGAAATAACTAAAAGTTTAAAAAAAGGACAAAATCCTGTCACAAATGTTCGTAAAACTGTGATAAACTTAAAAAAATTAATTTCATGAATTGGATAAACAAATTTAAAAAACTTGGTGAAAGTATAAAAAGAAATATTAATAAAAAATTTCCAACTAAATCCGAGAGAGAGTCTAGTGCTTGGACAAGTTGTTGTAAAGGACCAATCTTAAAAACGGATCTAAAAGAAAATTTATTTGTATGTCCTCAATGTAACAAGCATCACAGAATAAGCCCTAGTCAAAGATTTGAAATAATCGGATTTTCTAATTATGAAATTTTAAAAACTCCAATTCCAAAAGATGATCCTCTTGAATGGGTAGATACAAAGTCTTACAAAGAAAGACTCAAAGATGCGAGAAAAAAAACTAATCAGGATTGTGCAGTTGTTATTGCTAAGGGAATATTAAAAGGAATAGATGTAACTGTCGGTGCTACTAACTTTGAATTTATTGGAGGATCAAGTGGAGCTGCTGAAACTGAGGCTATAATATATGGTGTACAACATGCAATTGATAACAAAACACCTTTTATTTTTTTTCCATGTGGCGGGGGTCAACGAATGTTTGAGAGCCCAATAGCTTTAGCGGGAATGACTAAAACAACATTAGCTATTAATGAGTTAAAAAAAAATAATTTACCTTATTTAGTCTGTTTCACAGATCCAACCGCAGGAGGAATAACTGCAAGCTTTGCTATGTTGGGTGATATTCAATATTCTGAACCTGGGGCATTAATTGCCTTTGCTGGTCGAAGGGTCGTTCAGGCAACAGTAAAAGAAGAGTTGCCATCAGACTTTCAAACTGCAGAATTTCTATTAAAGCACGGATTCGTTGACAGAATAGTAGAGAGAAAAAATTTAGGAGATGAAATTGGAAAAATATTATCAATATTGCTAAACAAAAATTCTGAGTTAAATTTAAAAAATAATGAACAAACTTCAGAACTTAGTATCAAAACTAGAGAAGCATCATAAGCGCAAGATAGACCTTACTTTAGATAGAACATTTAATCTTTTAAAAAAATTAGGTAATCCACAAGATAAAATTAAGAATGTTATTAATGTTGTGGGTACAAATGCAAAAGCAAGTATGTCTTATAGTCTTAAATCTATTTTAAACGAGGCAGGTTATAAGTGTAATTTGTATACATCTCCTCATCTTCAATCTTTTACTGAAAGATTTATTTTTGATGATAAAGAAATAAAAGAGGAAGAACTTATTGAATTATTAAATAACATAGAAAAAGTATTGGGAAATGATAACGCAAGCCTTTTTGAAATCCTAACATGTGCTTTTCTGAAATATGCAGAAAATTTTAAAGATAATGTAAATATTGTGGAGGCAGGGCTGTTTTTTCAATTTGATAGCACCAATGTATTTAAAAATAATCTTCTGACCTTGGTTGGGTTAATACATACGGATCACTTACATTGGCTTAAAAATAAAACTATTGATGGCATTATTCATGAGAAAACATCCAAACTTTTAAATTCGAATATATTTATTAATAAACAATTAAATGAAGAAATAAGAGAAAAAATTGAGAAAGCTCTTATAAATAACTCATCTAATAAATATTTTTTTGGAAAAGAATTTAATATTTCAAAGCAAGAAAACGGCTTTATTCTTTACCAAGATGATATGGGAGAAATTATACTTCCTGAACCTAATATATTAGGCGATCACCAAATTTATAATATAAGCACTTCCATAGCTGCATCAAGGAAGATGTTTAATGTAAAAGACCAACATATCAAAAAAGGTATAACTAAAATTAAACTTAAAGGACGATTACAAGAATTAACCTCAGGTAAATTAAAAGAAATTTCTGGTCAGAATAGATTAATTATCGACGGTGGTCACAATGAAAGCTCAAGTATATCTATTTCAAATTGGATTAAGCAACAGAATCAAGACGTTCATATAATATGTGGGATGATGAAAGATAAAGAACATTATGAATTTATGAAGCATTTTAAAGGTATGGTTAAATCAATAACTTTAAT
>MDTD01119490.1_pt1 | contig 16438 bp, 13 predicted proteins | sample 811221 | NCBI WGS metagenome assembly MDTD01 (sample SAMN05326646, study PRJNA326480) | marine metagenome | isolation source: seawater | place: Pacific Ocean: South West | collected 2011 | reverse complement strand
CCGCTGAACGGTATCCTCCAATTATATATGCGTCCATGATATTATTAGTTACGTAGGATTTTACCCTTTTGAATTAGACTCTGCATACGCTCTATTGTTTTGCGTTCAGCACAGAGTTCAACAAATGCCCTTCTTTCCAAATCGAGTAAGTAGCGTTCACTAACCTTTGTTCTTGCAGTTAGATCCCCACCACACATTACTCTTCCTAGTTTTATAGAAATAAGTTTGTCGTGTTCTGAGATGTAATTACCAGCCTCCATCGAACTTGCGCCAGCGTAAACAATTCCCATTCCTTCTGAACCAACTACATCGATGTCTGTTCTTTCTACTGGAGCTGAGTAGCCTGCATCAGCCATTTGGACTGCAGAAGCTTTAGCCCTTGCAAGAAGATCTCTACGGTTAACACAAACTTCATCGACACCTTCAACAAGATATCCAAGTTCAAAAGCCTCATAAGCAGAAGTAGCAACCTTTGCTTGGCCTATAGTTAGGAAGCTATCCCTAAGTGCATTGATACGGATATCTCCTTCTTTGATTTTATCAGAAAGTCTTAGAACAAATTCTTTAGTTCCTCCTCCTCCAGGAATCAATCCTACACCAAACTCAACAAGCCCCATATAAGTCTCTGCATGAGCAATTACCTTATCAGCGTGTAGACATAATTCACACCCACCACCTAGTGCCATATTGTGAGTTGCAGCGACAACCGGAATTCCCGAATAACGCAACCTCATCATTGTATTTTGGAAATACATGATTGCAGCATTTAATTCATCGTACTCCTGTTCAACTGCAAGCATGAAGATCATTCCCACATTTGCTCCCGCACTGAAGTTTGCTCCATCATTGCTTACCACAACTCCTCTGTAATCCTTTTCAGCTAGGTCGATTACTTTATTCAATCCTTGAAGCACATCTGCTCCAATTGTATTCATTTTAGTGTGGAATTCAATGTTTAATATCCCATCTCCAATGTCCTTAATTGTTGTGCCTTTATTAGACCAAACAACCTTATCATCTCCCAAGTATTTTAAGTTTACTCGACCCTCTTGCCCAGGAATTACCTTATAACTCTTTGATGAAGGGTCATAGCATTCTCTCATTCCATCAACTACTCTGTAGAATGAATTATTTCCCCCAGCTATCATCTCATCAACCCAAGAAGCAACAGCATAACCTCTTTCTTTTGCAATAGCTGCTGCTTCAGCAACACCTATGGCATCCCAGCTTTCGAATGCTCCAAGTTCCCATCCAAAACCAGCTCGTAATGCATCGTCGATCCTATAAACTTCATCGCTTATTTCAGGGATGCGGTAACTAACGTATGAGAACACATCTGTAAATACAGTTCTGTAAAAATCACCTGCTTCGTCTTTGCCATTGAAAAGCAGTTTAGTTCTTTCCTCTAATCCATCAACCTGTTTTGCAGCGTCTAGAGTAGCGTATTTGATTTTTTTCTTATCCCTGTATTCAAGAGTTTCAAGATCGAGAACTAAGATCTTTCTCTTGCCGTTTTCATCCTTTGTTTTCTTATAGAATCCTTGACCTGACTTACTACCAAGCCAGTTGTTGTCAACTAAATGCTGGACATAATTTGGTGTTGCAAAAGATGAATGACGTTCGTCATCAGGGCAGTTTGTTTCGACACCATTTGCAACGTGTACTAATGTGTCTAATCCTACAACATCACATGTTCTAAAAGTTGCACTCTTGGGCCTACCCATAGCAGGACCAGTTAGTTTGTCGACAGCCTCTACACTTATTCCCATATCACTAACAGTGTGAAATAATGCCTGAATAGCAAATACACCAACTCTGTTCGCAATAAATGCAGGAGTGTCTTTACACAGAACGCTCTGCTTTCCGAGTACACTCTCTCCATAACTCATGAAGAAATCAATTACTCGTGAGTCAGTTTGAGGCCCAGGTATCACTTCGAATAGTTGAAGGTATCTAGGAGGGTTGAAAAAGTGCGTACCACAAAAGTGCTTTTGGAAATCTTCAGATCGCCCTTCGCTCAACTGTGAAATTGGAATCCCACTTGTGTTAGAAGTAATAAGAGTACCCGGCTTTCTGTGTTGTTCTACTTTTTCAAAAAGACCTTGCTTGATGTCCAATCGCTCTAAAATGACCTCTATGATCCAATCGTAGTTAGAGATTTTAGATAGGTCGTCATCGAAGTTTCCGCAAGTGATGCGGTTTGCAAATCTTTTAGAATAGATAGGAGAGGGCTTTGATTTCATCGCAGCTTTCAGTGCTCCTTCAGCAACAGAGTTGCGTGGACCTTCTTTTGCTGGAAGATCTAATAGGAGCACTTCTGATCCGGTTTGTGCCAAGTGAATTGCAATAGCCGATCCCATTACACCGGATCCAAGCACTGTAACTTTCCTGATTTCGTGATTCTTTATTGGTACACTCATTATTTAATTGGTGTTAGATGTTCTGGATCTTCTAGAATAGCATTGAGCTTTCTGAGTCCAGTGTTTAATTCTTTTATTGTTTCATCGCCAAGCATAGATGCCAAACGCTGATTTATCCCCACAACCAAATCCCTAGCCTGATATCTAGCGTCTACACCTTTCTTCGTCAGGAATACGCGCACTGACCTTCCGTCATTAGGATCTGGTCTTCTGTCAATCAACCCTTTCTCCTCCATTCCCTTAAGTGTTCGAGATAAGGAAGTAGGTTCCATTCCCATTCTAGGACCAAGTTTGGTGCTAGGGGTACCCTCTTTTTCGATACTGAGTAGAGCATAGCCAACACTAAGGGTAATGCCCCTTCTTTCGGCTTCAGCATTATAAACCTTAGCGAGCTTTACCCAAGCCCACCTAAGATAAAAATCCAAAATCTCTTCTCTAGTCATTTTTAATAGGGCATGCAAAGTACAACATATTTACTATGCATGCATAATAAATTCTAAAAAAGACACAAAAAAGCCCCAGTTTTTAAGCTGAGGCTTCTTCGATTTACTTACTCAGTTATTGAATGATAACTCTACTAACAATTTTAGAAGAGTTGTCGGAAATATTCAAAGTGTACATTCCTGCTCTGTAAGTGCTGATATCTAAAGTTTGAACTCCAGAATCTACGCTATTCCAAACTTCAGAAACTACAGTTCTTCCAGTTGCATCTAGAAGTGTTGCTGTAAGATCTTTTAATCCTAAAACTTCTATGCTCACATTAAGAATGTCGTTTGCAGGGACAGGATAGATATTCAAATCTGTTATATCAGAAATTTCTCCCACAGAAGAAATGACATCAACCACAACAGGTACTCTTTCACTTGAACAAACAGTCTCATTAGATGAAATCTGCCAATCGTAAAAGTAGAAGTAGAAGTTTAACGCGTTTGTTAGTGGTATACTCGTTTTAGTAATAGCTCCCATATCACCTAGTGCATATGGGAAGTCTGGATTAGATCCATTTCCATCTCTCCAAAGTTGTGCATTATTACCAGTGCATCTAAGGCCTAAATCTGTACCAGCACTTACATCAAAACCAAGTTGAACCACCTGTTCGCCATCTGGAATCATAATAGTCGCTTCTTGAATAATGTTTTCGTCTGCATCAACTAGAGCTATTGTTCTTTCAGCAGCACCATTTGCAAAGACCTTGACAGACTCGATTGTGAAATCTTGATATGCATCAAACATTAAGAATCGAGAGGTGTTGTTGTTGTACTGGCCTATGTTGTGCATCTCCTGACGACCTCCACCTGCTTCAGTTCCAGGATGAGAGTCAGAATCTGAAACCCAAAAAGTAGTAGATTCTGTCACCTCAACTGAGAATGTAGATCCTGTGCCAAGTACCTCACTAGATATTTCGGTTGCATACCATTGAGCTGATGTAGGTGCGCCTGTGAATTCTGCGATACCTGGCTCAGGTATTTGTATGTCAGACACAGAAGGTGCCGATGGTGTACCATAGTATGCAACTTCGTATTCCATGTCTTCAAGAGTTGAACCACATACATCTGTGAAGTTGATCGAATATGTTCCTTCAATATCAACAGCATAAGAAACACATTCTCCGGTTTCTACTTCATATGTTTCAGCAACACCATTAGGCAATGTAATAGTGTAGCTTCCACCTGCACAGAAATCTAATTCAAGTGAACCTCCTGAACAAGATCCAAGCTGTCCATTGATAGATGCATCAGCCTGCGTAGGTTCAATTAATTCTAAAACGTATGGATCTGATGTTCCTGAACATCCTGAATCATCTGATAGAGTCACCCAGTATTCACCAGGTTCATTTACTTCAATGCTTGAAGTTGTTGCATCATTTGACCAAAGTGCATCAAAATTTGAAGATGTACTTAAAGTAACAGTTGTTCCAGGGCAAAGAACTCCATTAGACTGACTAGAAGTGATTTCAGCATTTATAAAACAGAAAGGAGGTAGTACAATATCATCTACCCATGCGGCGTCTTCTCCATCAGTAACAATAAAATCCTTTTCATAAGTCCATTCAAGAGTATGAAGCCCCTCATCAACAGTGTAAGTTTCTACTGCCCAATCCTCTTCTCCTGACCATTCAGCTATAGTTTCACCGTCAATGATGAAGTAAAGGAAATCATATGATCCCTCAGAACTTACCTTTCTAGCGAATGAAATTTCACCCTCAGCCAACACATCTATTTCAATTGTTAGAGTTGAGTTTTGATTATCACTAATGTCACCAGATTGCAAGCAATTAACTCCTTCATATGGATCGTTCTCTGTAACAAACCAATCTGCATTACCATCCATCTCCCAATCGAATTGATCTGTAGTTCCACTCTCCCAATCCTCAATTATGAGGTTGATTACCTCTACAAATGAATCATCAGTTGAATACAATCCAGCAACGCCTGTAAAATCTATAGTTGCTAATTCACCAGCTCCAGCATCGGGACTTACGTCAACATTAAATGTTGCAAATGTGCTAGTTCCTTCTGATAGGTTGCCAGACGAAAATGAAGCGTTGTTTACTGTGAGGTTTGGGTTAGAAATAACAATTGAATTTTCAAGAGAATAAGCCAAATCATGTCCAATGTTTGCGATCTCAAAAACAAGATCAACGTTTTCACCACTATCCATGATTCCATTACCTCCGTCTACAACTTCTAATCCCACGACTTCTAAAGAAGGGGCATTGAGTGTGATGCTAAACTGAGTGTTCCAAGTATTTCCATTAGCATCAGTTATATCAACAAGGAAAAGGACTACGTGGCCATCTTCAACGCCACCAATTACATCAAATGCAAACCCTTGAGCAATTAAGTTAGCTCCATCTGCGATGTCTCCAACAGATAGAGTTCCGTTTGTGATATTCACCCAAGCATCCTCAGTTGAAACAACAACTTGCACATCCTCAGCCACTTCAATTCCAACGTTTTCTAAGTTGAGGTCAAGTGTGATTGATTCGCCTTGGTCTACAGAGCCGTCAAGGTCACCAGTGATGTCATCTGCTACAGGATTGTTTGCAATAACGTATGGTCCTTCAGCAGGCACGACTTCAACTGTTGCTTGGTAAGGGATGGTGTTATATGCAGTACCTGTAATTAGAATTTCACCTGGTACACTAAGTGGTGCATTTAAAGTGATGTCTGCAACGCCCCCATCTACGAAGGCTGTACCTAAAATTTGGTCACCCTCTGTGATAGCTACATAAGCTCCTTCGACACTGCAGCTTATTTGTATGCTTGGTGTGCCTAGGAAGTAGACGTCTTGGTGAGTTAGCTGTAGTTGGAGCGGTGTTGCAGTTCTAAGTACAGTCGAAGGGTCTCCGAATATGCACCATGTATCTGTCATCTCATCGCCATCTGTTCCATACTCATCATTCATACTACAGCAACCGTGAGTAACAATAGAGCCAGTTGTGTGACGGATGTCTACTGCGCCTTGTTCAACGATGAGGTTATTCATTTCGTCTTGGCCTTCCATAGGTGGTGCCCAGCTTTGTAGTACGCTTGAGAAAGCGCCACCAATACCACCGATTCCATCTCCATTCGAAGCTGTTGCTTTAGACCAAACCTCACCAAAACAATCACCACTTCCTTCTCCCTCATCAAAATCACCAACACAACATGCAACCGCCATAAAGAATGGGTACATTCCTGTATTGTTCAAATCCTCTACGGCGTCCACATCAAATCCTGATGTAGCTACTCCTTCGTGGTAGCCATGACCACAGTAGTTGATTACAGTTTGGCCTTTGTTTACAATGGTGATCATGTCACCGGCGTTTGGATTTCCAGCCTCGTCTTGCGTTCCATCTGAACTTACTGACGAACCACCTTGGCTACCTTCATAAACTTCCCAAACTTGATCAAAGCCATAAGCTAGAAGAAGATCCTTAATTGCGTTTTGGTGTTGCCAGTCACTTTGGTCGTCATCACCAATTCCCTGGCCTTCATTCGAACCAATTCCGATAGCATCGTTAAACCAACCTTCATCCATGTACGGATTCTTCTCGTATTGAAGATGTCTTTCAACAACGCTTTCCATCTCTGAAACGTTGTGAGTAATCATTCGGCCTACAAAAAATTCTGGGTAAGAATCGTTTCCTTCAACATAAGAATAACATGGATCGCAATATCCCGTTCCACCTCCATTTGTTACTAGTTCAGATGGAACTTGGTCTTCATCTCCAGCGATAATCACATGAGTCAATCCGTTGTTGTTGTAGTCATCTGCTAAGAAATTCTTAATTGCATTAACTCCACCTAAATCCGAAGCGTAGACTACTTCAGTCTCCAATCCCTTCTCAATTTTCCACTGGATGAATGGAGCAAGAACATCGTCGTACATAGGGTCAGTTACTATCACAAGTTTCCCGTGTTCTGGGATGTAATCGTATCTACTATTTACTGTTTCTGAATTGATGAATCTTCTAGAAAATGCGTCGTTGAGTTCTGGAGTTAATCGAGCTGTTGAACTCTCTGCCAATTTGTTCTCGCTTTCCCCCTCAACTTCGATTACCCTCAATGTTATTGATGAGTAAACTCTAAGAGTTCTTTGCACAGGATTGTATTGCATAGGATAAGCCCAAACCGCCTGACCCCTCACTCCACGTTGAATGTATGGCGTATTTAGAGTAGCTAAGTTGCTAGGGTAAAACTGATCCATATCGTATTGTGGCCCTTTCACATATTCAACTGAATTTTGGTCAGTATTTCTGTAAAGGTTTCCCTTTGACGGAGCCACATCGATATCGGTGTAATCCGTAAAAGTTGAATTTAGAATTTCTACTTCTGTACGCGCTTGACCATCAATCATCATTGCTACAGTCGACTTACTAAGTGCTGGCGCTCCTTTTAGTATAAGCGGTGTATCATCTCCAACTGATGGGATGATAGCATCTCCATCAGGAGTGCTCACTGTTATAAACGATGGGTCAGCAAAGTCGAACTTTAAAACAATTCCCTGACCTCCATCGCCTAAAAGAGTTGCGTGAGGGTGGGAATATGATGGGCTAGTTTGGGCTACAGCAAAGAAGCCGCCCAAAAGGAAAGAAGCAATTGTGAAAATCGCTTTACGTAAAAAAGAATGGTTCATTTTCAGAGGTTATTCAACCACCAATTTCTGAATCGCAGTGCCGCTCTGATTGGATACGGCGACCATATACATCCCTGGCGGGACGTCGCTTAGATTCAAAAACTGCTGTTGAGTTTTCAATTCATTTATTAGACTACCATTGATGCTATAAAGTTGCACAGCATTAACGGGTGTTTGAGAAATGATTTGGACTAAGTCGTTTGCTGGGTTGGGGGCAAGGGTGAAAGATGCTCCCAATTCTTCAATGCTAGCACTAAGAGATGCGTTGATTGAAAAGTAAAGATTCACATAGTTGTCTTGGTCTCCAGTGGGGTAAACCCAAAAATGCCAAAACCCATACCCCTCTATTGCTAGCGGATTCACAAGCATCTTCAAAAAGCCCGCTTCACCTGCTCCAAAAGTTTGCATTTCAGCAGAATTTGGTACGCCAGTGTAGCATTCGCCAAGGTCGCAAAGGTTGTAATCCCAACCATCTGTCACATTTTCTTCGATAAGTTTCCATGTAAGACTCAAGCTATTTACAGTTTCATTAATTAGATCTATTTGAAAAATAGAAATTGTTGAGTCTGCATAAATGGTCTCGTAAATACTGTCTGTTGGAGTAACAGAAAATTGAGCAAGGCTACTTAAACCCATGACACAAAGTAATATAGCAGCAATAAAAGATCGCATATCACAAATTTAAGGCTTTATAAAATTTTCCCGTCTGACATTTTTAATGTCCGGTCTGCTCTAGAAGCAAGATCTTCGTTGTGCGTTACAATTATTACTGTGATACCTAGTTTATCTCTCAGGTCAAAAAACAAATCGTGTAATTGAGTTGCGTTTTCAGAATCTAGATTTCCAGATGGTTCGTCTGCTAAAAGCACTGATGGCTCGTTAATAAGCGCTCTAGCAACAGCTACTCTTTGTTGCTCACCGCCTGAAAGTTCAGACGGTAAATGGCCAAGTCTGTCTCCAAGTCCCAAGTCTGTTAAAATTTTAGTGGCTTTTTCCGAAGGATTTTTGTCACCCGCTATCCAAGCTGGCATCATTGCGTTTTCAAGTGCCGTGTATTCTGGAAGTAGCTTGTGAAATTGAAAGACAAAACCAATGTTTTTGTTTCGGAAATCTGAGAGTTGATTGCGGCTGAGGCTGTCGACTATACTGTCGGCAATTTTCAATTCTCCATCAGAAGCAAGGTCTAGAGTTCCAAGAATGTGTAGCAAAGTGGTTTTGCCTGCACCAGAAGATCCTACAATGCTCACAATCTCACCTTTAGCGATCTCAAGGTCAATGCCTTTGAGCACTTCAAGGTCTCCAAATGACTTGCGAATATTTTTTGCGATAATCACATGTGCAATCTACCTAAGCACTACTAAAGTTGCCTACATTTGCACCTCAAAATTTGCTTAAAAAGCGAGAAAATGAATCTTCACGAATACCAAGGGAAATCAATTCTAAAAAGTTTTGGCGTAGCAATCCAAGAAGGAAAGGTTGCTGATACACCAGAAGCAGCACATGCAGCAGCAGTAGAACTTGCTAAAGAAACAGGAACTGAATGGTTCGTTGTTAAAGCCCAAATCCACGCTGGGGGTAGAGGTAAAGGAACTGTTACAGAGACTGGTTCACATGGTGTTGTACTTGCTAAGGGTCTTGACGAAGTAAAGGGAAAGGCTGATGGTATTCTTGGAGGGCATCTTGTTACAGCCCAAACCTCTTCAGAAGGCAAAAAGGTAAATAAGGTCCTTATCGCACAGGACGTATACTACCCAGGAGAATCTGAAACTGAGGAGTATTACATGAGTGTTCTTCTTGACAGATCTTCAGGTAAGAATATGATTATGTATTCTCCAGAAGGAGGAATGGATATTGAGGCTGTTGCAGAGAATACTCCTGAATTAATTTTCACTGAGACTATTGATCCAGCTGTGGGTCTTCAGGGATTCCAAGCGAGAAGGATTGCTTTCAACTTGGGCTTGAGTGGAATGGCATTTAAGCAGATGGTGAAATTCGCATATAAGCTTTACGAAGCATATGTTGGATGTGATGCATCGATGTTTGAGATCAACCCAGTACTTAAAACATCTGACAACAAAATCATTGCTGTTGATTCTAAGGTTAGCTTAGATGGGAACGCACTTTACCGTCATCCAGATTACGCTGAAATGCGCGATAAGTCTGAAGAGGATCCAACCGAAGTTGAAGCAGACGAAATAGGTCTTAACTATGTAAAGCTTGACGGAAACGTTGGGTGTATGGTTAATGGAGCAGGTCTTGCAATGGCGACTATGGATATCATCAAGCTTAGCGGAGGTGAGCCAGCAAACTTCCTAGATGTTGGTGGTACTGCTGACGCTGCACGTGTAGAGCAAGCGTTTAGAATCATCCTAAAGGATCCTTCGGTAAAGGCAATTCTAGTAAACATCTTCGGTGGAATTGTAAGATGTGATAGAGTTGCTCAGGGTGTTGTTGATGCATATCGCAACATGGGAAATATCGATGTTCCAATTATCGTAAGACTACAAGGGACTAATGCTGATCAAGCAAAGAAGCTTATCGACGAAAGCGGACTTGAAGTAACATCTGTTATCCAGCTTCAAGAGGCTGCAGATGCTGTAGCAGCTGTAGTAGCTTAAGAAATTTTTCGTGCAACTTGTATTCCGTCCCAAACAGGGATGAGTACATTCTCCAATTGGGGATGATTTGTAATGTGCTGATTTAATTTGTGGATTCTAGATCCACCAGATGTGGGTTTTGCCAATTTTTCAGGGTCCATAACAGCACCACCCCAAATTACATTGTCCACCATAAGGCACCCACCAACTCTAAGATTCTCCACAGCGAAATTCACGTAGTCTATCTGGTGCTCCTTATCAGCGTCAATCCATATCAAGTCATATGGTCCTTTTAATGCGCCACTTTCTATAATCTCATGAGCATGGCCAATATGTCTTGTTACATTTTCTAATCCTGCCTCTTCCCAAAATTGATCTTGAATATGTTCTAATTCATCATTTATTTCTAGAGTATCGATAGTCCCTCCATCAACTAATCCCTCTGCGAGGCATATAGTTGAATAACCTGTAAATGTCCCAAATTCAAGGATTTTTTGAGGACGTGTCAATCCGCTCATCATTGCAAGGAACCGCCCCTGAATTGGGTCGCTTAGCATTTGGGGTTTAGTTGTCCCAAGCCAAGTAGCCCTTCTCAATCTTTCTAGAATTTCACTCTCCTTCGAAGAATGAACTGTAGAATATTCATTTGTTGCGTCCTCAAAATGTGCCATAGTACAAAGCTACCACGTACCTTGCGGATTCATGGCAAAAAAGAGAAGACGAAATGACGACGGAATGGTGTTCAGCACAAATTCCAATTACAACTTCGAGGTCGATTACGTAGAAGAAGGGGATTGGAACCCTGCAGACTGCACCTTATATGTAAGTCTTGATAGAAAGCAAAGGGCAGGAAAGCCCGTCACATTAGTTGAAGGCCATAATGGGCCTGGATCTGATCTTTTGTTTCTGGGAAAGGATTTAAAAAAAATGTGTGGAGTTGGAGGGACTGTGAAAGAAGGTTGCATTTTAGTGCAGGGAGATCACAGAGATAAAGTAGTTTCGCATCTCGAAAAGGTGGGTTACACCGTAAAGAGAAAAGGAGGTTGATGAATTTACCTACAGCTAAATATCATGCAAAGACCCTTCTAGGGTTAGAGGGTTTTGTTGAAGCAGAACTTAAGCAGCACGGAGCAACTGATATTGAAGTTGGTCGCAGGGGGCTGAATTTCACTGCAACAGCTGAAACACTTTACAGACATTGCCTTCACGCAAGATTTACTGTCAGAGTGCTTAGAAAAATCCACGAATTCAAGGCCAAAACAACTGACGACCTTTACCGTTTATCTGCACGATTTGCATGGGAAGATCTCATAAAAAAGGATGGAACATTTGCAATAGATGCAACAGTTTATTCTGACGATTTCCCGCATTCTCAGTTTGCAACATTCAGACTTAAGGATGCAATTGCAGATAGATTCAAAGCCAAAACAGGCGTACGACCTTCTGTAAATAAAACGAACCCTGATGTAAGAATACATCTACACATCAGCCGCAACGATGTTACCCTAAGTATTGATGCTTCTGGAGAAGCACTTTCAAGGAGGGGATATAGATCCCGCAAAGCTGTTGCTCCATTAAATGAGGTGTTGGCTGCCGGCCTACTCGCGCTAAGTGGGTGGCGACCTGGTATGACTCTTTACGATCCAATGTGTGGTTCTGGTACCTTTACATGCGAAGCTGCACTTTGGGCTTCTGGTCTTCCAGTTCAAATGAATCGCTCTCACTTTGCGTTCATGGAATGGGAGAGCTTCAATCGTGAGGCTTGGGAAAAAGTTAGGGATGAAGCTATGGACTACCAGCTTCCTGTTAAGACGACTATTTATGCTTCCGACTTTAGTAAGAATGCTCTATCCCAAACCAAATACGCCCTCTCTCAACTCGACCTTCCTGAACATGACGTAAGTGTCGACTTAATTGATTTCATGAAAGCTGAACCTGAGACTGAAAAGGGAGCAATGGTTGTGCTGAACCCACCATACGGTGAGAGAATGGAGATTGATGATATTGACGCATTATACACTCAAATTGGTGACAGACTTAAATTTCACTGGCCTGGGTTTAAGGCATGGATTATTTCGTCTGACCCGACAGCTCTGAAGAATATTGGACTAAGACCTCATTCACGTATCAAGGTGTTTAATGGTGCTCTCGAATGCAGGTGGGTAGGATTCGATTTATATAATGGATCACGCGACCCAAGAAAAAACAGAGATGGAAACCGAGGAGGAAACTCAAAACACTCGGGCAAAAACAACCCCCGTAAAAACAGGGGTCGTCAAATCGGTAGAAAGTAATATTTTACTTCGTCTTATGGAAGCTACTCTTGTAAATTCCCTTATCTGTAATGCACTCCATTAAGTATGTTCCGTGGTAGAAGTAGCTAACGTCTAAGTTCACTTGCCCTGCAGTTACTTCTTTAACAACAACTCTTCTTCCATTAGCATCGTAAAAGTTTACAACGGCATCGTGCTGTAGATTAAAGTTGATTGATTCAACAGTTGGGTTTGGGTATACTGTAAACTCCTCAACTGGCAACTCTGTAGTTGACATTCCAATGCTGATATCTGAAGCACTTCTAGGTTCGATTTTGTATTCCTCATAGCTGTAGTTAAGAGGACCTGTAATAGTGTAATACTCACCTTGAACCCATGCTGGATCTGGAATGTGTAACAGGTCGTTAACCTTACATTCTCCTGAACCGTCGTTAAATAGAGCCTCTCCGTATTCCGCATCTGGTGTTGTACATTCTGCATTATAAATAGTTACTAGGCATCCTTCAAATGGTTCGCCTGTTGCACCAATGAACCCAGTAGGTTGTTGAGATGCATTAGGAAGGTCGTTTCCACTACTCACAATAGTGTGATCAGTGATGTTTAACAATTCAGTATTTTCAAAATACTCAGCCACCTCTCCTTGTACAATCATGTCGTCTCCAATAGCCGGTTGTACAGTATTGTCGTAAACAAAGATTCCATTCCAAGCTCCCTCGCCGTCTTGAATAAAGTAACCATACTCACCAGCACCTGTAACTATCCCTTGAACAGTAACAATCTGTTCGATTAGTGGGGAGCTGAAGAGTTCGCCCTGAACTTCACTGATTGTGTGAGTCACGGTTTGGGCTGAAAGAATAGAAGCTGAGAAGAATCCCAAGCTCAATAGTAAAATTCGCATTGTAAAAAGTTAATGTTTCCGTCAGTGAATTTAGCTAATTTTGCCTTCCAATACACCTTATAATATGAGAGCTTTTTTAATATGTGTTTTTGCACTTGTTTCAGCATCGGCGATTTTGCTTTCATGCAACTATAAATCCCAAACCGCTGACATAGTCTTCCACAATGCCCAAATCATAGACTGTAATGGTACAGGTAAAGAGGAAGCTACGTCTGGTGCGATTGCAGTTAAAGAAGGAAGAATTATTGCACTTGGAGCAGAACGAGCGATACTAAATACATTTAAAGCTGGCGAATTTGTCGACTTGAAACAGGCTTTTATTTATCCTGGGTTTATCGATGCTCATGCACACTTTTTGGGTTATTCGCTGAATAAGGCGAAGGTTGATCTTGTAGGTACTGCTTCATACGAAGAGGTTTTGGAAAAGCTAGAGATTTTCTCTGAGTCTATCCATGCTTCTGATTTGAAGGGCTGGATTACAGGTAGGGGTTGGGACCAAAACGATTGGGCCGACAACGCTTTCCCGACTCGACACAAACTGGACTCACTGTTTCCTAACCGACCGGTTGCGTTACGCCGCATCGACGGTCACGCTTTGCTGGCAAATAAGGTCGCTCTAGAGCAAGGTGGTATAATGGAAATTGCTGGGACACATATAGAGGGTGGCGAAATAATCTTGTTCCCTGATGGGAGTCCGACTGGAGTTCTAGTGGACGCAGCAGCCGATCTAGTGCTAGATGTAATTCCAGAACCAAGTCAAGCTGCGAAACGTCGTGCCTTAATTGAAGGAGAGAAGGATCTCTTTGCTGCAGGCTTAACTTCTGTTGTTGATGCAGGGTTGGATGTAGCTGATATAAAGCTCATATCTGACATGCATGAAACGGGAGAACTTCAAATCCGCGTTGTAGCGATGGCGAGCGGTACTAAGCCAAACCTTGATTCAGCACTCGCGCAAGGTCCGTGGCGAACTGACAGACTAGTTGCAGAGTCCATTAAGTTTTACATGGATGGTGCTTTAGGTTCTCGAGGTGCTGCACTTTTAGAACCATACTCAGACAGACCTGACTTTAAAGGCTATTTGATTCAAGATTCAGAATCTTACAGAGAGTCTTTGTACAAAGCTTTAGACAAGGGGTTTCAGGTTTGTACTCATGGTATAGGAGATCATGCGGTGCGACATATTCTTGAACACTATAATAAGGTACTGGGTGGTGTGAATGATAATAGGTGGAGGATAGAACACTCTCAAGTGGTGGCATCTGAGGACCTAGCACTATATGAAAGCGCTAGTGTGATCCCTTCTATTCAGCCTACGCATGCGACATCTGATATGTATTGGGCTGGCGAGAGATTGGGTAAAGGCCGAATCCGAAGAGCATACCGCTACATGGACCTAAAGAACATCTTAGGCATGATCCCCCTTGGAACTGACTTCCCAATCGAAAGCATTGAGCCTTTAAAGACTTTTTATGCCGCTACTATAAGGAAGGATTCAAAAGGCTATCCTGAAGAAGGATATTATACTGACCAAGCCCTGGATAGGAATTCTGCATTGTTGGGTATGACGGTTTGGGCTTCAGTGGCAAATAGAACCGAGAAAGAAGTTGGCTCAATTGAAGAAGGTAAATGGGCAGACTTTGTCGTCTTAGATAGAAACATATTGACAGTTTCAGAAGACCAAATCCTCAATTCACACATCCTCCGCACCGTGGTGGCAGGCAACACAGTTTACAATTCAAAAAATGGGTAACGTAAAAGGCATAGTCGCATTTGCTCTAATTACAATTTTAGCGATTGCTTACTCCTATATATTCTTCTTTAAGGTGGAGGAGACTCTTCCTATTTATCAGCCCTTTGATATTAATCCTGCATTAGTTGATTTGGACTTGAGGAATGAAGATGATCATAGGATAACCGATTTTGAGTTAATAAATCAACTTGGTGATACAGTTACCAAGTCAGATGTTGAAGGCCAAATCCTAGTTGTCGACTTCTTTTTTACTAGATGTGCAACCATCTGTCCGGTAATGACGGGTAACTTAAAACTACTTCAAGATGGCATTTCAGATGGAGTTCGCATAATGAGTCACTCAGTAACTCCAGTTGCGGATAGCGTAAGTGTCTTAAATGCATATGCTCTTAAACATTCTGCAGACCCATCTAAATGGTGGTTTTTAACTGGTGAGAAAGAAGAGGTATATAGGCTTGCTAGAAAGAGCTATTTTGCGTGTTTAGATGAGGGGGACGGTGGTTATCAGGACTTTGTGCATACAGAGAACGTTGTGCTAGTAGACGCCCAGGGTAGGTTAAGAGGTTTTTATGACGGCACATTAAACACGGATATTTCCCAGTTATACCGCGACATACAGACGCTTAAACAAGAAAAAACGAAAAAAAAATAAGAAAGTGTTTGGATAGGGAAAAAGACGACGTACATTTGCACCCGCTTTCAAAGGAAGGCGGTTTTTTTTTGACAAACGGAGGCATAAAAAAAGTTGAAATTAAATTCACTTTTTACTTGTAGGAATAAAAACTTGCAATACCTTTGCCGTCCGCTTTTAGAGAAAGCTACTAAGGAAGCTCTTCGGAGCCGAATTAAAATAAAGTTCTTTGACTTGATGCAGCAGCCCAAATCCTGTCTTTTATGCAAGACAGGTCCACCTCAAAAATTCCCATTTTTGAAGTGGTTTTTGACACTTCTCGCAAGAGAAGGGTCTTCCAACGTTATTTCTAATGAGAGTCAACTAAAGATTAAAACTTACAATGGAGAGTTTGATCCTGGCTCAGGATGAACGCTAGCGGCAGGCCTAACACATGCAAGTCGAGGGGTAACAGGAAGAAGCTTGCTTCTTCGCTGACGACCGGCGCACGGGTGCGTAACACGTATGCAACCTACCTCTTACTGAGGGATAGCCCAGAGAAATTTGGATTAATACCTCATAACACCACAGGATCGCCTGATCTCATGGTTAAAGGTTACGGTAAGAGATGGGCATGCGGACTATTAGTTTGTTGGTGAGGTAATGGCTCACCAAGACTACGATGGTTAGGGGGTCTGAGAGGATTATCCCCCACACTGGTACTGAGACACGGACCAGACTCCTACGGGAGGCAGCAGTGAGGAATATT
>MDTD01162462.1_pt1 | contig 16439 bp, 17 predicted proteins | sample 811221 | NCBI WGS metagenome assembly MDTD01 (sample SAMN05326646, study PRJNA326480) | marine metagenome | isolation source: seawater | place: Pacific Ocean: South West | collected 2011 | reverse complement strand
TAAGTATAGGTATCAGGGAGAGAAAATGTTTTTACTATCTATGATAGTTTTTTTGCTAGGCCTGGGGGACATTGTGTCATAAGAACATTTTACTCTTGCAACAGAAATTTCTTCTAGATCTCTAGTTTCCTTTAGGTAATTTTTAAACTCATCTATAGAGTTGATTTCGAATACATATGAAATACCGGAAGCTTTTGCTATCTCTAGATAATCTAGATGGTCTTGATATGAATTTTGCCCGCCAGTGCTCTTGTTAGATTCGTTATCAAAGATGATATAAGAAAGCTTTAAATTCCTATATCTTCCGCTAGTTGTAATGCCACCTAAATGCATTACAAACTCAGCATCACCTCCACAGACAGTAACTTTCTTCCCTGCCTTGGCAGCACCTAAACCTATGCTCAAAGCACCTCCCATATTTCCGGCCATATAAAAATTATTAGTATTAGGCATATAGTGATGCATTTCTCTAGCTGTATTTCCTGTTGTTCCTATTATCAATTCATCAGTACTGTTAAAACTTTTATTGAGTATTTCTAGATACTTACTTCTTTTTTGAAATTTTGAAAGACTTAATTTATTTTCTTCATTAAGACTTACTTCTGAGAAAGTATCTTCTTCTAGTAAGCAAATAATCTTGTTATTACTACAACTATCTATCTGCATAATTGCTAGGTCTATTTCACTCTTATTTAAGATGATAGATTTATAACCATATGCCTCGATTAAATTTGGTAATTTAGTAGATAAATGCCTGTGTTGAATCTCACTATCACCCTCAGTATAGGTCCTCCAACTCACAATTATAGGAAATAAAATTTCATAAGGATTCAATAGACTAGTTATGCAGCTTCCCATATTTGTTAAACCGGATGACTGCACTATTACAATAGGTTGCTTACCAGACATTCTCAGGCCTGCAGCTATGGAACAAGCAACTGCTTCACTAGCACAAGGCAAATACTCTAATTTGTCTTGATAATTTATTGAAGCATTTATTAAATTTTTTGCAAAACTACACGGTACAACACATAAATGTGTGTATCCTTGTTTTATCAAACCATTGACGAACTTATCAGTATCTAACATCAAACGAAATCTATTCTTGTGTCTAATTTTATTTCGTCACTGTGAATTTCCCCAAAGTGACAAATAACAGAGCCATTATTTTTTGATCTTGGTGTATATAAGATTACATTCTCATCTTTCGAGATAACTTTAGCTTCTAAGTATGTGCACAATAAGGGTTGATTAGATTTACGGGCTAGTTTTCCCCATTTTTCTAATACAAAGTTTTTACTTTGAGAAACTCTTTCTTTTAATATGTCGTGTTTATCCATAACTCCAAATAAAGAAGATATTGCATGATAAGGTCCAGTGACCATCTTATTTTTTTGAGTATCTAGATTAAAATAAAAACTCGGTAAAGTTTTAGGTTTCAATGCTGATTTAAATGCTACAAAACAAGCGCCAGTCAAACCAAATAAACCCTTACAAGAACTAAATGCCATCAAATCAGCTAATTCGTGGTTTGCTTCAAGTCCTATAGAGCCGGTTGCATCAACATATAATTTTGCTCCCAAGCTATTACTTTTAGTTTTAATTTTCTCTAAATCGACCTTAAATGCGGTAGAGGTTTCGGTATAGGCACACATAACCCAGTCATATTTCCCAGATTCAGTTTCTATATCTTCATAATCTCTAATCGTAACTTGACATCCTTTTGGCAATAGTTTTTTTAATCTGTCGCTATAGTATCCTGTAGAAACAATTAAAACTTTGCCGTAGACAAAGCTATGAGCGGCGAGCTCTAAAGCAAAGGTAGCTGAACCTTGAGCCATAATTAACTCATCCTGCCCACTTAAGGATCTTATCCAATTAGAAACGCTTTCTGCGATGAATAAATATTCTTGATCACCTCGACCAAAAACAGGTTTGAGATGCTGGATATTTTCATGCAGTAATACGGCGGGTCCTGGTGTAAGCATCAACTTATGATTACCTTTGTCAGTAATTGCCTTTTGAACTCTAGTCCTGATATCTGAACTACTTATGCCGTCTGTTCTAGGAAAAATCTTTAACTTTTCTGGGTCTATATTATTTTCATTATCAGATCCATGGACCAAGTGATCAATTGAGTATTTATCCATTACTGTATCGTCTATATTCCAAGGAGTGGGAACAACTTCGGTTACATACTTAATAGACTCTAATACTTCTTTACGGGAATCAAAATCCATTTCAGGTTCATAATATTTTTTAGCCTTAATTTCTTCATCGGTCGTTAAGCCCACTATTACTTTTCCAAGCTTAGAAGCTTCCTTAAGAAGTCTGATATGGCCATGATGAATAAGGGTAGCAGACATATCGACCATTATTCTTTTTTTTAAATCAGTCATTTATTTAGTTCCTGGTATGATTTCTAAGATTTCTTTAATGGACATACAGTCTGTTTCGGACTCCAAACTTCTTCCATTTTCTAGTATTGATTTTGCTACTTTTAACATCGCAGGATATGCCGAACGTAACATATGATTAGCAGAAATAACTACATTAACGCCTAGATCAATAAACTCTTCCACGGTAACAGAGTTAAAGCTAGTGGGCACTACAACTACGGGTGTTTTCATATCCATTTCTCTAAATCTTTTCATAAACTCAATAATTTCAGATGGGTCCTTATGTCTAGAGTGAATCATTATTCCATCAGCACCCGCTTCGATGTATGCCCTAGCTCGAGTCAATGCATCTTCCATTCCTTTTTCTAAAATAAGTGATTCAATTCTAGCAATTATCATAAAATCATCTGAGACTTGAGCAGACTTGCCCGCAATGATTTTTTTACAGAAGTTCTCAACTGAGTCCTGGGTTTGCTCTACCTCATTACCAAATAAAGAATTTTTCTTTAACCCAGTTTTGTCTTCTATAACAACCGCACTGACTCCTGTCCTCTCAAGACTTTTAACAGTAAATTCAAAATGTTCAATTTTTCCACCTGTATCACCATCAAAAATCATTGGTTTAGTTGTTACTTCAAATATTTCGTTAACTGCATTAATTCGAGAAGTTATATCTACAGCTTCGATATCGGGTTTCCCTTTTGCCGTTGAATCGGTCAATGAACTTGACCAGACTCCATCAAAACTTACTGTCTTACCATTTCTTTCTACTTTAGTATGTTCAGCAATTAACGCACTTAGGGCGTTGTGTGCCTCCAACATAAGTACGATCTCTTGATTATTAATTAATGTTCTTAAACGGTGGAGTCTTTGAACAGAAGTAACGCCAAGTCGCATTAACTGTTCTTTAATATTTTGGTCGCTTATATCGGAGCTATATTCAGTTTCGATAAGTTCTCCCCCCCATGCTTTTAGAAGGTTTATAACTTCCTCTCTATATTTAGATTGTTTACCAGTTATCCAATCATCGCCATGCACAACATAATCTGGTTTAAGAGACTGTAAATTCTCCTTATAACTTGCGCTATTCTGCGGAACAACACTTGTTACCATATCCAAATTTTCAATTACTTTAAGACGCTGCTCATATTTAAGATACGCAGTATCCTCAAGCTCAGCAATTGCATTAGATGTTAATAGACCTACAGTTACTTCACCATGTTTCTTAGCTTCTCGTAAAATGGAAATGTGTCCAGCATGCACAAGATCAGCAATTAAAGAAACATAAACTTTCTTTGTCATAAATAATCCTCAGATTTGTTTAAAGCCTTCCATCGACTTCACTCTCGTCAAATAAAAATTTTATGTCAAAGACAATACTTACGTCTTTTCCATAACTTCTTACTTCTTCAGAAGTTAATTGCTTAAATTCTTCATGAGCAACTGACAAGATAATTGCATCATATTTGCCTAGCACAGGTTCATTAATTAAAGACAAATTGTATTCTTCTTTCGCTCTGAAGTTATCAACCCATGGATCGTAGATATCTACTTTACAGTTATATTCTTTCAACTCGGCAACTAGATCGACAACCTTTGAATTGCGAATATCAGGACAATTTTCTTTGAAGGTGAATCCCATTATCAAAATATTTGCATCAAAGACTTGAATGCGCTTTTTTATCATTAGCTTAGTTACTTGATCTGCTACATAAGCACCCATGTTGTCATTTAGTCTTCGGCCTGCAAGTATAATTTCAGGGTGATAACCCACCTCAATTGCTTTGTGCGTTAGATAATATGGATCGATGCCAATACAATGACCACCCACAAGACCAGGCCGAAAAGGAAGAAAGTTCCATTTAGACCCTGCAGCTTTCAAAACTGACTCTGTATCTATATCTAACCTATTAAAGATTATTGATAGTTCATTAATTAATGCAATATTAATATCTCTTTGAGTATTTTCTATGACCTTAGCAGCTTCAGCAACCTTGATACTTTCTGCTTTATAAGTACCTGCAGTTATGATGCTATTATATAAATCATCAACGATATCAGATATTTCAGGAGTAGAACCTGAAGTAACTTTTTTTATTGAGGTAACATTTCGTTCTTTATCTCCGGGATTAATTCTTTCTGGTGAATATCCGCAAAAGAAGTCTGCATTAAATTTTAAACTTGAATTTCTCTCTAATATAGGGACACAAACTTCTTCGGTTGCTCCAGGGAAAACTGTCGATTCATAGATGACTAAGTCATCTTGCTTCAAAAGACTTCCCACAGTTTCGCTCGCCTTTATAAGTGGTGTCAGATCTGGTTTTTTATTGCTATCGATTGGTGTTGGAACGGTAATTATAAAAATATTGCATGATTTAAGGTCCTCCGTCTCAGAGGTAAAACTTAATTCTTTAGACTGTAATATTTCTTCGCCTATAATTTCTTGTGTCGAATCATTTCCCGCTCTTAATTCGTCAATTCTTGAATTGTTTGTATCATAGCCGAGGGTGGGATACTTCTTTCCAAATTCTACCGACAATGGCAATCCTACATACCCAAGCCCTATAACAGCTATCTTAATATCCTTAGTGTTTATCATATTTTGTAATATTCTCTATACCAATTTACAAATTTCTCTACACCTTGTTTTATATTAGTTGAAGGCTTGTATTCCATATCTTCAGCTAAGGCATCAACATCTGCATAGGTATCAGGAACATCTCCGGGTTGCAAGGGAAGTAACTCTATCTTTGCTTTAATGTTCAATGCATCTTCTATAGCGGATATATAATCCATCAGTTCAACTGGACTATTATTGCCGATATTATAGACTCTCCATGGAGATTGTGATGTTCCGGGGTCAGGCGAATTTCCTGACCACGATGGATTTGGTGTAGCTGGTTTATCTAATACACGTATAACTCCCTCCACAATGTCATCAATGTAAGTAAAGTCGCGACGATGCTTCCCGTAATTGAATACAGGTAACTTTTCACCATCCAGAATTGCTTTTGTAAATTTGAATAATGCCATATCCGGACGACCCCAAGGCCCATATACTGTAAAAAACCTTAGACCTGTTGTTGGTAAACTGTATAAATGACTGTAGGTATGGGCCATTAATTCATTTGATTTCTTACTTGCAGCATAGAGACTCAATGGATGATCCACATTATCATGAATTGAAAAAGGCATCTTGGTATTGGAACCATAAACTGAACTACTGGAAGCATATACGAGATGCTGAACATCGTTATGACGACAACCCTCTAAGATATGAGTAAAACCCAAAATATTTGAGTTGATGTAAGCTAGAGGGTTTTCTATTGAATATCTCACGCCAGCTTGTGCTGCAAGATTTACTACACCCTCAAAACTATGCTCTTCAAATAATTTATCTACTTCTTTTGAATCAGATATATCCATTTTGACATGAGTATATCTTTCATTTTTATCATGACGTTTCAATCTTGCTAACTTCAACGCGGGATCATAATAATCATTATGATTATCTATCCCTATTACTTCATCACCTCTCTCAAGAAGTTTAAGTGAAAGGGCAGAACCTATAAAACCTGCTGAGCCTGTTACTAAAACTTTCATCTTTAATATTTAGTCTCCATTAAATAAATCTCTAGTATAGACTTTAGTTTTTACATCCGATAAATCTGCGCTCATTCTATTGGCAACAATTAGATCACTTTTTTTCTTAAATTCATCTAAATCTCTCAGGACTTTTGAGTTATAGAAAGAGTTAGCTTTCAGTTCTGGTTCAAAAATAATAGTTTCGATACCTTTAGCTTTAATTCTCTTCATGATTCCTTGTACTGAAGAGGATTTATAATTATCCGATCCAGTTTTCATGATCAAACGATGGATACCAACTACCCTGGGTTTCATCTTTATTATTGTGTCAGCTATAAAATCTTTGCGTGTAGAATTAGCCTCTACGATTGCACTTATAAGACTATTGGGTACATCTTGATAATTTGCTTTCAATTGTTTTGTGTCCTTCGGCAGGCAATATCCTCCATATCCAAAAGAGGGATTATTGTAGTGATTACCAATTCTTGGGTCGAGGCAGACTCCCTTAATGATCGAGCCTGAATCCAGATTGTGTACTTCAGCATAAGAATCTAATTCATTAAAAAAAGATACCCTCATAGCTAAATATGTATTGGAAAATAGCTTGACTGACTCTGCTTCAGTAGAACTCACGAAAAGAATTTCTATATCCTTTTCTATAGCAGCTTCAAAAAATATTTTAGCAAGTGATCTTGCTCTATCGGAATTTTCACCAATTATTATTCTTGAAGGGTATAAATTATCATGCAAAGCACTACCTTCTCTTAGGAATTCGGGAATAAATAAAATATTTTTAGTATTAAACTTTTGTTTTACACTTTCTGTATAACCAACAGGAACAGTGGATTTAATAATCATCAAAGCCTTGTTATTAACTTGTATCACATCTTTGATTACAGATTCAACCGAAGTAGTATCAAAGTAGTTATTAACACTGTCATAATCTGTTGGAGTTGCAATAATAACCAAGTCGGCAGCTTGATAAGCCTCGTCAACTAACATTGTTGTAGAAAACTTTATGTCCTTATTTTTTAAAAAATTAGTTATCTCATTATCGTTAATTGGAGATTTTCTATTTCTGAGCTTTTCTATCTTCTTAGGGTTAACATCATGAATGATTACCTCATGGTGTTGGGATAGGAGCATAGCGTTTGCTAACCCAACATACCCGGCACCTACTATTGTTATTTTCATCTTATTTATTTTTTATCTGATTTAAGAAATTAGAAGTTAAAAACTTAGGTTTTAGGAGATTGACCTTTTTTTAAAAGATTTTGCTGCCTAACATCTTCTTTGAGTTGAGCTATTTCTTCATGCAGCTTGATATATTCTTCTTGTTTGCGTTCAAGGAATTTAACTGTGATTGAAGCTTTTTTAGAAATGCCTTTGGGCGTTAATAAGTAGGCATAACCCCATTTGTTATTTGATTTTTTAAAGTTACTAAATTTAACCCAGCCCGTATCTGTAAGAGATTTGATTAAATAGTGAGTCTTTCCAAGACTGACACCTAGTTTCTCAGCTATCTGCCTCTGAGTTAGATCGGGATTTTCCTCAAGTAATTTTAATACTTGATATTGAAGTTCTTGGTTTGCCATATTAGATAAAAATAAAATTAAGAATGGAGAAAACTGTTTAAGATGTTGAGGCCTACATTTGAACTCTTCTCAGGGTGAAATTGAAATCCGATTATGTTTTCATGCTGTATAGCCGCACAAACCTTAAGATCCTGATAATCATAATAAGCAATTACATCTTCTTCCTTTTCTGCAACGAATTGATATGAGTGTACTAGATAGACAGCCGAATTATCTGGTAACTGGCTCAAAATATTACTTTTAAATCTTCCTGATTTGGATGTGTTTAACTCTGCCCAACCAACAAAAGGTACCTTCCTTTGGCACTCATTAGATCCTTGAGGAATTTTAATAACTTTTCCAGGAATAAAGTCAAGTCCCTGATGAATCCCAAACTCCTCACTTTGAGTTCCAAGCATTTGCATTCCTAAACAAATTCCCATCAAGGGCTTTCCAGTCTTTACGAAATCTTTTATAGGTCGAATGAGATCTTCACTTTTTAATCCGTTCATTGCATCTGAAAAGGCTCCAACACCAGGTAAGATAAGCTTCTCAGCTTTTAAGATTTCTTCTTCATCTTTAGCAAAAATAACTTTATCAACTCCACAATGCTGAAGAGCTGCTTTTACGCTGAATAAGTTCCCTACTCCATAATCTACAACTGTAGTTGTCAACATACCTTTCTAACCTCTATATCACTAAGAGCAGCAGCATTACGAATTTCTGAAACAGTAGTTTTTTCGTAATGTAAATGTCCTGCTATGGCAACTGCAGAAGCTCCATTTTTAACTGAATTCGCAAAGTCATTGAAATGACCATAACCACCACTTGCAATAACTGGAATGCCAACAACTTTAGAAACACCCTCGATTAATTTACAATCAAATCCTTTTTCAGTCCCTTCTTGATCAATGGAAGTTAATATAATTTCTCCAGCTCCCTTCCTTTCGGCTTCTTTTGCCCACTCAATTACATTTAAGCCTGTTCGCTCTCTACCACAGTCTGTATAAACTTCCCAACTTTGATCTGATAGTCGTTTTGCCTCAATGGAGAGAACCATGCATTGAGATCCAAATCTTTGTGCAACTTTTGAAATAAGATCTGGATTTTTAACAGCGGCTGTATTGATTGCTACCTTGTCTGCACCTGCCCTGAGTAAGTCATTTACATCTTCTACAGTTCTTATTCCCCCTCCAACTGTCAGAGGGATAAATATATCTTGCGCTGCTTTACTCACAATCTCAGTTAAGCTATTTCTTCCGTAAAGGCTGGCTACAATATCCATATAAACAAGCTCATCGGCGCCTTGTTCATAATATTTTATTGCATACTCATTTACAGCTCCTATAACTCTCAGGCCTTCTAGATGAACGCCTTTAATCAAATTTGTACCTTTAACATCAAGGCGGGAGATGATTCTTGTATTCATTGGATTATTCTTGGTGATCTTCATGCCAGACAGCATGCTTTAGCTCCCAACCATTACTAGTTTTCCTCCATAAATGGTCCGATCTCCAGCTGTCTATCATTTCTTGGAAGGTTTCGTCAGTAATGTCACAATACTCTAGAAATTCGGAGTAGTATTTTGATGGGAATTCACCATCAAACCTTTCTACAAGAGCGATTCCTTCTTCTCTGGTTATCTTACCGTCTCTTATTTCATGAGCAGCATCAGACGTTGTTCTACCTATTCCAAATTTTATAACACTCAGGTAATAGTGGTATCCATCAATCTTATCATCCAAGCTGGCATATTTAGAGTAAGTTCCTTCTGATCTTTCTGTATTTGGTTCAAACCCTGTATTTTCGCGACAATAATAGTAGTTTTCTTGTGGATCCCAGTATTTATAATATCCAAAGAAATGAATACTTGTCTCATTTTGCATTAAGGATTTGTAAGAAGGAGCCATAAAAGGTTTTAAATCAATCTCTTTAATACCATGTTTTAGCCAAAACTCTGGAGGCATGCCTGAAAAGTAATGCTTATCGTGATCTTGTATTTCTCTTGTAGGAACAAAAGCATTTTTCATGTCTCCTCCGTACTCAACCTCTCCATTCTCTCCGTACATTATAAGTTTAACGTCGTACTTAACCGCCATATGCATGGGGAAATTTGCCTGTCCATAAATAAAGGGCTGAAAGGGGTCTCCTAGGTGTTCAGTTGCTAATTTAGCTAACTTTCGAGTTACTGCTCCATTAGGCGTTCCTAGTATATTGTCAAACCCTGATCTAATAAAATTATCAAGGTTACGTCTGCCTATTTCAGTTGCTACTAATGGTGCCCAAGTTACCGTTAGAGGATTCATGCCATATTTAAATTTGAGTTGGTGTGCTACAAAACTTCCATCTTTTCCTCCACTGCAAGGCACTATTACGTCATATTCTCCATTACTTTTACGATATTTATCACAAAGTTCAATTAACTCTTTTTCTCTTAAATCCCAGTCAAAATGCTCTCGCTTATATTCAGAAAAATTACAAGCTGAGCATATCCCATGTTCATCAAAAGTTATTCTAGGTCGTTGATTTGAAATTACACATTTTTTACAAAATTTGACTTCTTTTGGTAAATTATACTGACTGATAACGTCTCGTTTAATCATAAGTTTCCTGTGTTAGGTAAGTTTCACATAGATCTAAATCTGCTTGGCAATCAATATCTACAGAGACGGATCTGTCCATCACATATGCAACTGTCTCTTCAGGTATCAAGCTTTGCTCGTTTTTAAAATAATTGATATCAATTATATATATAGCTCCGTTAAGCTCGAAAGTTTCGGGGGCGTTTTGTCTATTAACAATATCTTTGGGAGTTTGTAGAAGTTTTTTTAAAACACCGTCATCTCCTAAACTATACATCCAATATGGAGTCTTTAATGTTGTACAGACTGAAACGCAGGATTTTGCATTTAGAGAGATCATTAACTCAAATGCTGCATCTATATCCTCAGCAGTTCTCAAAGGTGAAGTAGGTTGCAGAAGAATCACGAAATCGTATCCAGGGCAATATTCAATAGCATGATTGAGAACATCTACGGAAGTCGCATTATCAGTAGCCAAATAAGATGGTCTTTTGAAAGGAACTTCGCAATCATATCTTTTGGCCACCTCCATAATTTCTTCATTGTCTGAAGACAAGACAACTTTGGATATAAATTTGGATTCCTTTGCTGCCTTTATGGTCCAAGCAATTAAAGGACTACCAGCTAAATCTAATATGTTCTTTCTGGTTAAACCTTTCGATCCTCCTCTAGCTGCTATTACAGCTAAAACCTTAGTTCTAATTTCAATCATTTGATTCAGATAATGGGATGTAACTAGTTGCTATGTTAAGATCATCTGGTCTTCCAACATCTAACCACCTTTCATGCATAGGAAAAACTACTGTTTTATAGTTTTTGTTATTAAGCCTTTCAAATAAAGTTGGCATATCGCAAACTTCGTCTTGATTTAATAAATCTAGAACTTTTGGATCTAGAACGTATATACCCGCATTAACGATAGAATGATAAGTAGGCTTTTCTTCAAAGCCAATAATTTCAACTCCATTTGTTTTGACGACACCGTAAGGATTTTGTATTTCATGTTTTCTCACTGCCATAGTAGCGAAAGAACTCTGTTTAGTATGGTAGTCTAGAATCTCTCTGTAACCTATATTGCTTATTAAATCTCCATTTGTAACGATAATCGGAAGTTCTTGACCTTTAGAGAGGAGCGATAAAGCTCCCGCTGTGCCTAATGGATCTTTTTCCTGTATATATTTTATATTAACATTCCATGCAGAGCCGTCTTTAAAGTAATTCTTTATCACGTCTGGGAGATAAAACACTGAAATAACAAAATTGTTAAAACCTTGTAAAATAGCTCTTTCAAGAATGTGCTCTAACATTGGCTTCCCTGAAATAAGCAACATTGGTTTAGGGCAATTTTCAGTATGAGGCATAAGCCTTTTACCAAAACCTCCTGCCATTATGACTAAAGTATTTTCATACCTTGGAGAAGTAAATTCATCCTCTAACAGATACAAATCAAGTAAATAGTTTTCTTTATCTACGACTGGAAGGTGGTGTATCTTATTTTCAAGCATCAATTTTACAGCTTGTTCCCTACTTGTAGACTCGCTTGCAACTAGAGGAGAAGAAACCATGATATCTGTAACTTTGGCATCAATTCCATGACCTCGCATCAAACCTCTACGAATATCCCCATCTGTGATAACTCCTAATAGTTTTTTTTCGTCGCTTAATACAATTACAATCTGAATACCGCTCTCTTCTAAGTTTGATATAACGTCAGTGACACTCGAATCAATACTTATACACACCGAACTTAATATACTATTTTCCATCTGACTGAATTTATAAAATTTTTCGAGATTACTATCCTTTTACTTCTTAATTTTCCGGCAAAGTTTTTAAATTACATCAGCCGTAATATATTTCTTCTTTTAAAAGGTTCTTTCTTAGAGTCGTTCCTGCAGCTACAAGAGCTCCCTCTTCCAATGAAAGATTTTCAATAACTGTAGCACCAGCTCCAATGAAAACACTAGAGCCGGCATTAACATTTCCGCAGATTACAGCTCCAGGTGCTATATGACTATATTTTCCTATGAAACAATCATGATCTATAACTGCTCCAGTATTTATGACGCTATTTTGACTTACAGTTGACCTGCTTTGGATTATTACTCCAGCCATAATTTGTGCGCCAGATTCCAAAAGAGCTGATTTAGCAATTAAAGCTGATGGGTGTATTACGCTTGAAAATTCGTAACCCACATCAATAAACTTTTCATTGATGATTTCCCTACGCCGTGATTTAGGAGATGGACCAATTCCATTGATTAGTGACACTTTATTATATGAATATTTTTCCAGTATCACCTCATCATTTATAACAGGTATATCTCCGAAAACTAACTCTCCTTTCAGGTATGCTGGATCAGAAACGCCTATTATTTCAACTGAGTTTAAGCGCAAAATATCGACTAAAACGCTTGCATGACCACCTCCTCCTAGGATTATTACTGGTTTATTCAATAGGTTCTCCGTTCTTAAATGCTCTAGAAGCAGGTTGTCCTAAGACTTCCCAATAAAGATTAGGTGATAAACCAGTCCCAGGTCGTTTTATACCTACGTTAGTTTCACTTATTAATTCGCCTTCTTCTATATCTCTAATTGCAAAAATACTTTTCCTAACTACATCTCTATTATTAAGCTCACTTGAAGTTACTTCCTTTTTGTCACTACCTAAAGCCATCTCTGTTGTTCTTATTGAGCTGACCATTTGCTTGAGTTCATATGGTTCTAAAGAGGCCTGATGGTCAGGACCTTCCATACTGCAGTCTAAAGTGAAATGCTTTTCTATCATTCGAGCTCCCAGAGCTACTGCTGCTATTGGAACTTGAATGCCTTTGCTGTGATCAGAATAACCTACTTGGATTCCAAATTCTTCTTTTAGATGATTCATAGCAAGCAAGTTAATTTCTTCGAAAGGTGCGGGATACTCAGTTGTACAGTGCATTAATGTCACTTTTTCTTTAATTAGCTTTTGACCCTCTTCAGATTTAAAAGCTCTGTCAAAATCTTTTAAAGTTGGATATTTGCCTCTTAATCTCTTTGAATAACCAAAAGCTACAACTGAAAGAGCCATTCTTATCTCATCGATATTTGCCATACCGGTAGAAATTATTAGATTATTTTCAGTTAAAGCATGATCTAATAAAAATGGTGAATTAGTTATTTCTCCAGAAGGTACTTTAAGAAAGGATAAATTTAGTCTTTCATGCAAAAAATCTAAGCTAATCTTATCAAATGCAGTAGACAGAAACTTTATTCCTTTTTGCTGCGAGTAACTATGAAGTAAAGTAAATTCTTCTTGTGTTAACTCTAATCTCCTCAACATATCATATTGAGACTCATTTGAATTTGTTAACTTAAATTGATATTGAGCTTTTTTAGCAGACTTAGTCACCAAAGAGTCTGTAACAAATGTTTGGAATTTCACAGCATCTACTTTTGCATCTGCGGCAGCATCTATTAATTCATAGGCTAAATCTAAATTACCATTATGATTTACACCTGCCTCAGCAATAATGAAGACACTCATCTCTAATTTATCTCCTTCAAGAGCATAAAAGCTTCTGCATCATTACATCCAGATTGCACACCTCGTAAAGACGATAAAGCTCTTATTGCTTTGATACTCCTTGGGAAAGGGAATTCACCTAGTTCAGACTCATAAAGCTTCATGATTTCTATCTTATCTTCAATTTGATTTTCAATATTTATAAAAGAATTAGGCTTGAACATAGATTGATCAGGCCTGAGTGAAAAATCAGTTTCTGATAAAGTTTCATAAGCAAGTATTTTTTTTACGAAAGGACTCCTAAATACTTTTGTAGACGAAACGACAGCATCGAATACTGCTGTATGATCACTATGTGCATCATTACGAAAAGGAATAAAGACTTGTTCGGGCCTCACTGTGGACATTACATCACTGATATCTTTAATCAAGTTAGATTTTGAAATAATATCTAGTTTTGATGGTATGAAACCTAGCTCATAAGTATCGGTAAATTCATATTTTTTTTTCACAAGTTCAATCTGTGATTTACGTAATTCAATTTGAGATTCTGAAAAACCGCCCTCTTTAGACATGCTTGTCACTAGTAACCAATAAATCTCAAATCCTTGATCAGCCAACTTAAGAATTGTACCTCCGCATCCAAGAGTTTCATCATCTGCGTGTGGGGCAACAAATAATGCTTTTGTCATAAATAATCTCCCTCAATCTCAAAATCAATCTCTAAATTTTCAAGCAATACAGCATCTGTTCCTGAAACCTTTACAAGCAAAGAGCTTGGAAAGCGCTTTAAAATATATCCAGGTTCAATATTCAAGGGATATTTGCCAAGTTCAACCGAACATTTGGGGACTTTAACAAATTTATGACCTATCTTAAATTCAGCGCAAGGATAAGGTGGTGATAATGCTCTTACTAAGTTAAAAATTGAGTTAGCTGACATGCGCCAATCGATTAAACCGTCTTCACGAGTTCTTTTCCTCCATGACGATGCCTGCGTATGATCTTGACTTTTCAAATCAATTTCATCATTGAAGAACTGTAATGTGAGTTCTTTTACTTGTTCTTTTCCACAATTAATAATTTTATTGTAAAGATCTTGAGCATTATCATCGGCATCAATAACTATATCTTGTTGATTGATAATTTCTCCAGTATCTGCTCCTAAATCCATTTTAAAAAAAGTGGAAGCAGTTTCTTTTAAGCCAAGAGCAAGAGCCCAAATTATAGGATGCCTACCTCTATTTTTAGGAAGTTTTGCAGGATGAAATCCAACTACACAGATTTTGGGTAATGATAAAATATCTTCAGTTAATAAATAGCTCCAACCAAAACAATAAATTAGGTCCAAATTATATTTTTCGAGAAATATTCTTGACTCATCCTTTTGTTTAGATGTTTCTATGTGATAGGGAATTGAAAGTGTTTTACAAATATCTGATAAATTAGAGAAATCATTATTTATAGATGACTCGGATTTTGTTACAACAGCACATACTTCTACTTGTGGCATCTCTAATAATACATTTAGAAATTCGCGACTAGATTTTACGCAGCCTATGAAGCCTATTCTTAAAGTCATCTTTACAAATTATAAAACTTCTTAAAGACTATATTGTTTAATGGAATACTTTTGATAGTATCAAGAATCTTATTAGAACTTCCCCCATTACCATAAGGATTATTTGCCTTTCTACAAACGTCCTTAAATTTTGGAGATAAAGCTTTTTCTAGAGCAAGCCTAATAGATTCCTGATCTTCATTGCAATTAATGACCGTATCGCCAAAAATCCTTCCTCCCTGTCTATTGCCTATATTTACTGTAGGTTTCTTAAAGGAAGGAGCTTCGATTAATCCGCTAGACGAGTTCCCCACTACAGCTTCACAATATTTTAGAAGACTTATATATTTCAATTGTCCTAGTGACTTGGTTAACATCACCTTATCTGAATGTTTATCTCTAAATTCTTTAAGTAATTCGATTAAGGGGCGGCCATGCGTGTCTGCGTTAGGATAAGTGATTACAAATTTGTAATCCGAATAAGTTCCCATTACTTTTAGTAGATTATCCAAGGCCTCTAAGGCTCCATCATTTTCAAGTGTAACTGGATGATAAGTTATTAAAAAAAATGGATCGCTTAAGTCAAAATTAAGTTCTTTAGAAAGCGATTCCTTATCAATTAAATTCAATGACTTAATATTGTCAATACCTGGAGCACCGACATTAAATACATTTTTTGGATCTTCGCCTAGCTGTATCACACGCCGTCTATATTCCTCTGTTGATGTGAAATGTAAATGAGACATTTTTGTAATTGAGTGCCGAATAGCTTCGTCGATTAATCCTTCAGTAATTTCACCACCGTGAATATGTGCTATAGGAAGGCCTTCCAGCATGGCCGCTTGACAAATTGCCATAGCTTCAAATCTATCACCAAGAATAATAAGAAGATCTGGACTATTTTTATGAAAATTTTCTGTAGCTTTAATAAGTGCGGAACCCATAGACTTAGCTATACCGATTGAAGTATCGGAAGGAATAAGAAAATCTAGTCGTTCTTTGATGGGGAATCCATCTTTTTCTATTTCCTCTACAGTGCTTCCAAATTTTGGTGATAAGTGCGTACCCCCAACGTATAATTGTAATTCGCAAGTATCACTTTCATGAATACCTTTTATTATCCAATAGAGAAGACCATACTCAGCACGTGTCCCTGTAAAGACAGCAATTTTTCTCATTTAGATATCAATAGGTGAACTTGGTAAATTTATAATATGACGCTCAAATTTTTCG
>MDTD01023089.1_pt1 | contig 16440 bp, 13 predicted proteins | sample 811221 | NCBI WGS metagenome assembly MDTD01 (sample SAMN05326646, study PRJNA326480) | marine metagenome | isolation source: seawater | place: Pacific Ocean: South West | collected 2011 | reverse complement strand
CCCCCGACATGCCCAGCGAATTGAAAAATCCCCAGATCGCGCACAAGGCCGATGTGTACTCTCTCGGCATCGTTGCTTACGAACTGCTGACCGGCAGGCTTCCCCATCATATCGAAGCTCTGACCGATCCGATGGAGATCTTCACCGTCAAGCGGGAATGCGAACCGATCCCCCTCAAGGATCGCATACCGGAGTGTGCCCCAGGCATCGCCCACACCATCATGACCACCCTAAACCGTCACCCCTCCAAACGCCCCACCGCCACCCAGGTCGTCGAGCTGCTGGATAATCCTAAACCACCCCCTAAAAAGAGACCGAAGAGACCCAGATGGATTCGGTCCTTGATTATACTAGTGATTATCACTTTCGTGCTGATAGTTGTGCCAACAATTTTATCAGGACTATTAGTTGCAAGAACCAGCACTGTTGAGGTTATTACCGGCACAAATCCTATTCCAGGAAAGCCCGTCCCCGTCCCTCCTGTACAAGTAATTACTGCCAGCAGAGACACCGATCAGCAGTTGGAACTGGAACAGCCCACACCGACAGCTCCAGTTCCTGACACAACCCAGGAACCGCAACAACCCCCAGACGATGCGGTCATACCTGTTCCGGCGCAGGAAACCATGCTGCTGAACTGGATGGGCTTCATCAACGATGCGGTTGCTCAGGACCTTCTCAACCGTCCTCTTCTCGACAAGAACAACCGAAATGTCAGATCTCTGCGCTGGATCGGTTTCGAATATTTCCGCATCGTTCCTGTCCGCGATATTCAAAGCGTCATCAGCTTCGATGATATTTCCCTCCTGCCTTTTTATGCCACACCAGAAAAAGTCCCGCTACGGGAATCTTTTGCACTGAATGACGTGGGTGTCGCCTACGAGCATACCTTGGAAGCCAAAAGGGATGCAGGTTGTACCCTTGATCTCCGAGGCAATTACCATTTTTCCGACCAGATCAGGCAGGACACGAACAAGAATCAGGCCTTCAGCGTAAAACAAGGCCAGCAGGAAAAATCACCGATCAGGAAATTCGATCTGTCCGTGAACCTGCAAGACACCATGGCTTTGGTCCTCATCGTCCCGCCCGGAAATCCCAATAATCCCCATGTTGCCGTGGTCTGGCAGCTTTTCAGCACCGACCCCACGACCATGGCCTTTGTCAAGAAGATGAAAAACCCGGAATTGCTGTTGCTGGACAATTTCGAAACCCGACTGCAAAACGCCACCAAGACAGCCACCAACAGCAGCCCTTTCGACGCCACAACCTCATTTGCATCCGGCGATCCATTGGTCGGCGGCACCGAGACCGACGACTCATCTCCGGGAACTTTCAGTATTCTGGGCATCGGCAACCCCAGCCAGAATCCTTTTCGCTGGTGGATGCCAAATGGTTCACCCATTCTCCCTGATCCGACCTGGATCAACACTCTCAATGATGGTCTATCCATCGCCTTTCTCGCTGACAACCGCCTCAAACCATGGTCGTCACTGCGACAATCTGATGCCGTCAGCCTCCAGGTCAGCGCCCATCGTTCATCCCTTGCAGAGCCACAATTATTCACCATCAGCCATCAGAATCAGGAAACCTTCAGTCTCTACATCGGGCATGGCATCGGTGACTGGCTGCTTAAGGCCTCAACTGACGATCTTAAAGCCATGATTATAGATCCCACCACCATTGATGGCAGCATAAGCACAGAGAATAATCCCCTGAGGTTAGAACTGACCCGAGCTAAAGCCCTGGTGACTCTCGCCTCTCAGGACCCTTTCAAGGAGATCCCGCCGGTAGCCCTAACTGAGTCTGGTGCCTTCCGCTTCCCGGAACCCCCTTTCTACCTCAGTGCGGTTCCTCCAGAAGACCTTGAGCGGCAGGCACAATCCTGGACGATCTATGGCGAATCAGGAGACAGCTTGAAAGAGGTCCAGTTCTGGGTGCGTCAGCGTGAATGGCAGCAGATCGAATCCATCAGCCTTCAGCCCAAATTCAGCAAAAGCCCGCACCCATAAAAAACGCTTCCGGCGGGGGGCACCGGAAGCGTTCATGCTGTTGTGTCGCTCAAAAGCTATTCAGCTCACAAAAAGGCCTGTACTATCAATTACCGACCAGGCTGCGGAATCCTTCGACGTGACCATCCGCAAATAAAACATTGATATACTCACCGTCGTGGTTATTACTGGAAAATTCAGTCGGATCACTACTCACTCCGACTCCATCACCATCGTTAGCAAGAATTGCCGAAGAAGGATCGACTACCAACCCCGCAACAGCGGTATCATAGACATTGCCACCTACTGTATAGATACCGGCAAAGTTAGCATCCACGGCAGCGCCCACATTGGCTCCATCGTCCTTCCAGGCAAAGCCAGAAGTACTATAGTTACCTTCAGCAACAGTATTCGGGGTTGTGGCGCTTGGGCATACCCAGACCTTGCCATCTGTCGCATACTTCTCTTCGATCAGCTGCCGTGAGTAAGAAAGATCATTGACAATCCGATCCGTGTCTGCGAAAAAACCGTCATTATCGCCAGAATACATCAGGAAAGACAAGCCGATTTGCTTCAGGTTTGCCGCACAATTGACCCGCCGAGCCTTCTCTCTGGCCCGACTGAGCACCGGCAATAGCATACCTGCCAGAATTGCAATTATCGCCACCACCACTAATAGTTCGATTAGGGTAAAACCTTTTGGTTTGTGCTGCTGTGTTTTCATTTTCATGACCCTTTCCTGCAGAATAAAAGTATGCTGATACCAGCATGATTTCTTTATGAAGGTTTCTCCTCCGTGCCGTTCCGCCTGAAACTGCACCCCGCTCTGTTGAGTGGTACTTTCAGTATAGGCAAAACCGATACCATCTCAAGCTTTAGAATTGCTCTATTCGTAAGAAGCATGTAAGGAGAATGTAAAGCATTTCAAACACCATTCTTCCAAAGTGCTGATTCGCAGGCACCTATAAAAAACGCTTCCGGCGGGCGCACCGGAAGCGTTAATGCTGTTGTGTTGCTCAAAAGAGCTTATTGGAGGAGAATCTCGCAATAATAATAAAGACCCACGTTCTCCCCGCAGGTTCCATAAAAATCAGGGAAATCCGACAGATTATATCCGATATCTGGGTCGTGCCCCCGCATGAATCCCGTCTCGCTGCTCCCGGAACGTCGCCACTGCTTCAGCATAAGCTGGCTCGCCAATCACATTTACCAGCTCGCCCGGATCTTTTTCCAGATCAAACAGAACTTCCGGGCCATCATCCCCGTAATCCTGATACTTCAGCGCGTCCCGTTTAATCATCAGATGCCGACCGATCTGTGATACCGATTCATTGTCCCAATGACCTGCATCACCCTCCAACAGCGGCACCAGGCTACGACTGTCCAATCCATCCGGCACGGGAATCTCCGCCAGTTCGCAGAGCGTGGCAAACAGGTCGCACAGATTTACATTCTCGTCCACCACCGTTCCACCCTTGAAGCGTTTCGGCCAGCGGATGATCAGGGGTACTTTCACACTCCCCTCATAAAAACGAGTTTTTTCCCACAGACCATGCTGCCCCAGCATATCGCCATGATCGGTGGTATAGACGATGATCCAGTCATCCAGATCATGTCCCGCATTTTCCAGCCATTTCATCACCTGACCGTAATAGGTATCAACCGTCTCGACCATCCCGTAGTAGGCAGCCGTTGCCCGTCGGATATCCCGTTCACAAACAATAACTTCTCCCTGGGCCTGACTCCGTGATAACACCGGATGATCGTACCGCTCCTCCAGATAGACCGGCACCCGATTCAGATAATAATTAAACTTCTCCTCATCGGTAAAAAACGGATAATGCGGCTGGAGCAGGCTCAATTTCAGCAACAGCGGCTGATGATTCGTCGTCCGGTCATACCACGGGCTGATCATCGTATCCTCGATCAGATTCTTTGTGGCCTCCACTGCTCTCTCATCAAAGCGCTGATAGGGGCCATTCGCGATCCCGGCCCGTTCCACTTCCCAGCGATTCTTGCCGCGGCCCGATGCCGTGTACGGATTTTCCGGTGTCCCTGCCTTCACCGCGGCAAATGCTTCTTCATTCCGATCCGCGATATAATGCCCCGACACATGGGAGTCGGAAGCGATTCGCGTCGTCCACCCCTGCATCTGATCCGGCCCCATATGGTGCAGCTTGCCGCTGCACACCGTCGAATAAGCATACTGCGAAAACCGCCGGGCAAAGGTCATATACCCCGGCTCAAGATCATCCCCATAATGATAACAGCCACAAGTCGAGGGCAGCTGCCCCGACATCAAACATTGCCGTCCGGGTACGCAGATCGGTGATGGCGTATAGGCATTGGTGAAAACCGTCCCGGTACGGGCCAGTTCATCCAGAACCGGCGTGCGCACCACTTCGTCACCGGCAAAGCCTGCCACGTCATAACGGTGTTCATCGCTCATCAGAAAAAGAATATTGGGTCGTTGGGCTGCCATGGAAGCATCTCCGCTTAATTGTGAGGAAAACCGGGTTGGTTAGGAGTAGCACTAAACTGCCCGAGCGCAAAACCCACTGTCCAATTCCCCTTCGATCTTCCTTATTATTTCAATAACTAATCAATTTATAGTTATTAGATTGCTTCTAATTCTTGACTCGATATATTCAGCGCAATCCCTGCCGCAAACTCTATTACTCTCTGGAGATTCCTTCATGAATGAAGCCCCATCGGCTCCCCGTGCCCCGGCAAAGGTGGATCACACCAAACATCACCAGTACTGGAAGATCAACCTCATCTATCTGCGCATTCTGCTGGCGGTCTGGTTTCTCGTTTCGTATGTATGCAGCATTATCCTGGTCGATGACCTCGATCAGATTAAAATCGCAGGTTTTCCCCTTGGTTTCTGGTTCTCACAGCAGGGATCTATCTACGTCTTTGTCATTCTCATTTTTGTCTATGCGTGGTTGATGAACCGTCTCGACCACCGTTTTGACGTCGACGAGGCATAAGGAGCAGCACATGAGTATCACCGCCTGGACGTATGTCATCGTCACCTTCACTTTCCTGGTTTACATCGGCATCGCCATCTGGTCTAAAGCCAGTTCCACCAGCGACTTCTACATCGCGGGCAAAGGCGTCCATCCCTTCTCAAACGGCATGGCCACCGCCGCTGACTGGATGTCCGCCGCTTCCTTTATCTCCATGGCCGGTCTCATCTCCTTCATGGGTCGGGACGGTTCTGTCTACCTCATGGGCTGGACCGGAGGTTATGTGCTCCTGGCCCTGCTGCTTGCACCTTACCTGCGAAAATTCGGCAAATTCACCGTGCCCGATTTCGTCGGTGAACGCTACTACTGCAGCACCGCGCGGATTGTCGCCCTCGGTTGTGCCATCTTCGTCTCCTTTACCTATGTGGCCGGCCAGATGCGCGGCGTTGGCGTGGTCTTCTCCCGCTTCCTCGAAGTCGACATCGTCAAAGGCGTCCTTATCGGCATGGGCATCGTCTTCTTTTACGCGGTCCTTGGCGGCATGAAAGGCATCACCTACACCCAGGTGGCTCAATACTGCGTCCTCATCTTTGCCTTCATGGTCCCGGCCATCTTCATCTCCATCCAGATGACCGGCAACCCCATTCCTCAGCTCGGCTTCGGTTCAAAGCTCAATGATGGTTCCGAGGTTTACCTTCTTGACAAGCTCAACCAGCTCAATACCGACCTCGGTTTCGCCGAATATACTTCCGGCAGCAAAAGCAAGATCGACGTCTTCTGCATTGCCGCCGCCCTCATGGTCGGCACCGCCGGGCTTCCTCACGTCATCATCCGTTTCTTCACCGTTAAGAACGTCAAGGATGCCCGGACCTCGGCAGGTTATGCCCTCTTCCTCATTGCTATCCTCTATACCACCGCCCCTGCGGTCGCAGCCTTTGCCCGTACCAACATGATTCAGACCATTCACGGGCAAGCCTATGACAACGTTCCCCAATGGTTCCGCAACTGGGAGCAGACCGGTCTTGTCGCCTGGGTCGACAAAGACAACGACGGGGTCATCACCTATGCCAAAGGCGGCGTTTTCGCCCTTGCCAGTGACAAACCTGCCTTCACCGGAGAAACTGGCACTCATACTCAACGTCTCGTCAGCAACCAGCTATCGGATAACGCCAACGAGCTCTTCATCGACCGCGATATCATGGTCCTTGCCAACCCGGAGATCGCCCAATTACCCAACTGGGTCATCGCCCTTGTTGCGGCGGGAGGTCTCGCTGCGGCCCTGTCCACCGCTGCCGGCCTGCTGCTCGTCATCTCCACCTCCATCTCCCACGACCTCATCAAAAGTGTCATCAAACCCGATATCTCCGAAAAGCAGGAGCTCCTTTATGCCCGCATCGCCGCAGCGGTCGCAGTCATGATTGCCGGTTACTTCGGTATCAATCCCCCTGGCTTTGTCGCCCAGGTTGTCGCCTTTGCCTTCGGGCTTGCAGCATCGTCCTTCTTCCCCATCATCATCCTTGGTATCTTCAGCAAGCGCATGAATCGTGAAGGAGCCATTGCTGGCATGCTCACTGGCATCATCTTCACCTCTGCCTACATCATCTACTTCAAATTTATCAACCAGGCTGCCGACACCAAAGAACACTGGTGGTTTGGTATTTCCCCGGCTGGCATTGGCACTATCGGCATGGTGCTCAACTTTGCCGTCTCTGTCATTGTCTCCCGACTTACGCCCCCGCCACCGGAAGACGTTCAGGAACTCGTCGAGGAAATTCGCATTCCCCGTGGAGCAGGTGCTGCCCAGGAACACTAGACCAGCTAAGGGCACGCTGCGTAACAGCATCCGCATGCCCTACGATTCCTTGCCTTAAAGGCAGCAACTTTGGCCTGAATGTCCTGTGACATTCAGGCCACTTTCTTCCCTGCAAACCTTGCAAGCATCCCCAGCGCTGAGTAGTGTTGCCAACCCGCCTTATTCCAAATCCCAAATACAGAGCAGGTATGCGCCCGGAACTGGCCCTGGACAATCTCCATATCGACCGTCCCCTCGTCATCTTCGATCTCGAGTCTACCGGCATCAGCACCACCAAGGACCGCATCGTTCAGATCTGCGTCGCCAAGCTCCTCCCTGACGGCACCATGGATGTCCGCACCCGCCTTATCAATCCCGGCATCCCCATCCCCTTCGAAGCCACTGAAGTCCACGGTATCAGCGATGCCGATGTCGCCGATCAGCCCACCTTCCGCCAGGTCTCAAAGTCCCTCTTCGACTATCTCGAAGGCTGCGACCTCTCCGGCTTCAATATCATCCAATACGACATCCCCCTCCTCATCAACGAATTCAGCCGCGCCGGCCTCACCTTCTCCATGGAAGAGCGCCGCGTCATCGATGCCTACCAGATCTTCCGCAAGCGCGAACCCCGGACCCTCTCTGCCGCCCTCAAATTCTATTGCGACGAAGACCACGAAGACGCCCACGATTCCCAGGGCGACGTCCTCGCCACCATCAAGGTCCTCGAAGGCCAGCTCCACCGTTACGACGATCTCCCCCAGGACATTGAAGCCCTCGATGCCGCCTTCAATCCCCAGAAGAACAAATACATCGACTGGGAAGGCAAGCTCCGCTGGGAAAACGGAGAAGCCATCATCGGCTTCGGCAAAAACATCGGCACCCGCCTCCGCGACCTGGCCCAGAACGATCGCGGCTTCCTCGAATGGATACTCCGTGGCGACTTCTCCGACCATGTCAAACGCATCATCCGCGACGCCCTGGACATGCGCTTCCCCACCCCCCCGAAGAATCCCGACGCCCCATAACCAGCGCCGTGATCGAAATTCGCCTTCAGAATCGCTTTATAGCAGTGCGAACCTGCACGCCGTTTGGCCCTATTGGTATATCCATCGCAAGATTATCATTGTTTTAATATAATTATCACCTATGGCATGGATGATGCGTCGGTTTGGGACGAAACTCATTTGCAACAATTTGGTTATTTTCCGGCAAATAGCTGTGTGTGTCAGCAGCCAATAAGGTCAGACGAAAGGAGGAATATCCGGTGTTGCAACATGCGACAAGTATGCCACTATCCGGAAAATCAGTCGTTTTTCAGACCAGGTGAAACGTGAGTATATAGGATACAAAGAATCACGCCTTTCGCTGCCCCCTTCGAATCGATCACGCTAGTTCTAAAGGTCCCTAACCATGAAATCCGCTTTTACCCCCATTGCTTGCCTGCTGGTATCCCTTATCAGCATAGCAGTTGCTTACCCGGCAGACACCACAGCTAATGCGCACGGAGCCTCACAGGCTGGGCACACGTCTTCTGTATCCTCTAACAGTGACCAATCCCTCAACTCACACGAAACGGCCTCCACCACCAGAAGCACCCCGGACATAGACCTGGTTGCCGACGATAAGCTGCAAGCGCTGGATGCGGCACGTCACCAGAAAATGGAGCTTGCTGAAGTGGAGTTAGCCTCGATTTCCAGCAGCAGGTCCAGGATCATTATGGAAGGTTGCCTTGCGGTCCTGTTGGGCATTTTAGGATTCCTCTTGCTGCGCAGTGGCATCTTCAAAAGAGCAAGCCTCGCCCGTAAACTCGGCATTGGTTTTGGTGCCATGACGATCCTGGCCATTGCTGTGGGGGTAGTGGGCTTTCATTACCTTCGTTCGGTCACCGATGCCAGTCATCTGGAGATCGCCTTCATTGATCTTGATATGATGGCCAACGAAACTGCAACCTTGCAGGACGAGTTTATCCTGCATGGCATTGAAGATCGCGATTTAGGTGAATCTATACTGAAGACTCACAGTGACATCCTTACTGAATATAAGACCGACATGCAGACCATACAGAATCTGTTTGTATTAGCAGAAGTCATAATTGCCTGCCCGTAATACCACTGCTTATCGAAGAATCTGTCAGAAACTCTGAAGAAGGCATCAACGTCTCTCACGAAGTTGCCAGCTCACTGCAGGACATCACCAGCAGCATTGAGCGCGCCCTCTCTATATCCAAAGAGGTTTCCTATGCCTCAAGCGAGCAATCCAAAGGCCTTGAGCAAATCAATAAAGCAGTCGCCGAGATGAATCAGGTCGTCCAGGAAAATGCCGCAAATTCCGAAGAATCAGCGTCAGCCAGTGAAGAACTCTCAGGTCAGGCTGTAGAGCTGCATGAAATGGTCCGCACCCTGATGGGCATTGTCGCCGGCACCAGCAAAAATGAGTCAGTTGAAACGGCAGTTCCTGAGCCACCCGGGCACAAAGTCAAACCCCTCTCCAGAGAAACAACCTCATCCTCCACGACGAACAAACCGTCAACCATCAGCAATATCTCGGTTTTTGCCAAGACCTCAACCAACGGAAAAACCAAAACCCTTAAGCCGGACAAAGCCTTGGCTGATGTCGAAACCCTCATCCCCTTTGATGATGACGACGACTTCTGATCTCCCCCATAAAAACTCGTGCCCTTCAGCGGCTCCCTTAAATACCAATCAATATCTCACGCAACCATGCCGCCCGATCGGACGTAACCGCATCCACGCCTGCCGCTATCTGCTTCTGTGCCACTTCTGGATCATTGACTGTCCAGGTATAAACCAGCAAGCCATGGTCATGAAAATCCGCTACCACCTCGGTCTGCACCTCATCCTTGAAACCCAGATCAACCCCATCCGCCCCGATCTCGGCACAGCTCTTGATCAACGTTGCCCGTTTTGCCACATCAGCAGCATCCAGCACCGCCACCAGCAACCGCCGCTGTCGCGGCAACACCACCGCAGCCTGCCGCAGCACCTCAGCTTCATAGCAAATCAACTCAACCTGATCATCCCGCAACCCCGAAGCCTCAATGCACCGCGCCAGCTCCGGCAGCACCTCCACTCCGCACTTGATCTCCACCAGTACCTTCCCATCTCCCGGCACCGTCTCAAACACCTCACCCAACAGCGGAATCCGTTCACCGGCATAAACTAGCCCTTTAAACGCCCCGACATCACAACTCAAAATGGTGGAAAATGTAACCCGTGCCACCTCAAATTTTATCCCACAGATCCGTTCCGTATCCTCATCATGAAACACCACAATCTGCCCATCTCCACTCATCCGAATATCCAGTTCAATCGCCCGACACCCCCTCTCCCAGGCCAGTCTGAAAGCCGCCAACGTATTTTCCGGAGCATCAAAAGACTCTCCCCGATGAGCAACAAATAAAACCTCTCGTTCCATTACTCATCTCCTTCCTGCAGAATATCAGATTTATGGCGTTACCTGAACTATCAATACCTCCAACCCGATCCAGCGACAAGTGGTCGACAGGTGTCTTTTCCCGGACTTGAAATGCTTGACACTGGGTTGACTTTGCGCTGTTGCCGGGCATGCTATGGGCTGATCGTTTATCATGTATGTATGGACTTCCAGCAGGAGATCATTGAATGCCGACTGTATGTGTTTTTCCGGGTCAGGGCTCCCAGGCCAAAGGTATGGGGGAAGGCCTCTTTGAACGTTTTGAAGCGCTGACTGCTGAGGCAGACAGCATTCTGGGTTATTCCCTCAAGGAGCTTTGCCTTGAAGACCCGAATGAGCAGCTTAACCAGACTCAGTTCACTCAACCGGCCCTCTATGCGGTCAGTGCCATGGCCTATCTGGCGCGGCAGGAAGATGGTGGCGAAGCACCGGCTTTCCTGGCAGGTCACAGCCTGGGTGAATATGCGGCTTTGTTTGCTGCTGGTGCTTTCGATTTTGCCACCGGGCTCCGCTTGGTTGCCAAGCGGGGTGAGATCATGTCAAAAGCTCAAGGTGGAGGTATGGCCGCCGTACTGGGTCTTGATCCCGATGGTATCCGCACTGCTCTTGATGCCAATGGCTTTGATACAATCGATATTGCGAATTACAACAGCCCCAAGCAAACAGTCATTTCCGGTTTGAAGGATGACATCGTCAAGGCCGAAAGTGCCATCACTGAAGCAGGTGCCAAGCGCTACGTGGTCCTCAATGTCAGTGGGGCTTTCCATTCCCGGTACATGAGCGATGCCGCCGATGAATTCAGCAAGACATTGGCCGAAGCAACTTTTGCTGACCTTACTATTCCAGTGATTGCCAATCTGACCGGAAAGCCTTATGAAGCCGGAGTATTTACCGAGTACCTTCAGAAGCAAATCAATCATTCTGTCCGCTGGACCGATACGGTTATGTATCTGAAAGAGCAGGGTGAAGTTGAGTTTGAGGAAGTCGGTCCGGGCAAAGTGCTGACTGCACTGATCCGCCAGATTCGCTGATCAGTCGTATCCAAAACGATTGATTAAAAAAGCCAGCCTTTTCTGAAGGCTGGCTTTTCATTGTAACTAAGAAACCAAATACTTATTCCGAAAACTGAAGTACGGGAACGAAACCCTGGCCCTCACCCATGATCATTCTGGGAACGGAACCATCCCACTTTTTAATACGCTCAGATTCCACTTCAAGCGCTTTGATCTTCACAAACAACGGGTTCTCCTGAGCTTCCTGCAAAGCGTCATTGAGTAGTCGAATACCATCTGCTTCTGCGGTTTTGCCCAGCAGAATGGCGTCAGCTTTGCCACGTGCGACTTCACGCTCCATATTTGCCTGGGCAATACCATCTTCCTGGAGGCGCTTCTTTTTGGCATCCATAGCTTCCAGCAGAGCTGCTTCGCGAGCCTTTTCCTGTTGTGCGACAAAAACCAGGTCGATCGATTCCTGGATCTTGGGGTTTTCATAAAGGAAACCACCAAACATACCAACCGTAGTAATACTGATCCCGCGTTCGGCATAAAATGGAATAATGTCCTTTCTGACCTCGTCAATGATTTCCTGCTTACGTTCCCGCAGTTTGTCCATGTTATAGCGGCTGGATACCTCCGCAACCACCTGCTGAATGCGACTGCGAATTTCAAAATCCATGACATTAGCTAGTGAGCCATTGGGGTACCAATAGAGAAACCTTGCGGCATCCGGTTCGGTGATATGGGCTGTCACATTAAACCCGGTAGAAAAGCCGACACTGTCCTGACTTTCAGCCCAGATTGCTTCATCTTTATTGGATGTACCACTGTTTGGATCAGCTGTCCACTGCCGAGTCACCGGAGCGCGGTCAACCTTGATCACACGCACGGTCGGAATCCACTCACCTGAGTTGGGGAGGCGGCCAGTCTTGTTCCAACGTTTTGGAATCAGGACGCGTTTGGCTGATACCTGAAGCGCCGCATAAGCCTCAGCGCTGTCCAGCTTAGTCTGCTTGCCGGTGCTGTCTTCCAGAGGAACCATAAATGCAGTTTCAGAGGTATCGATATCGATGTATTCCGGTACCTCATAAGGTTTCATACAACCACTGAAACACAGGGCCAACATGCAGGCAGCCAGTAGCGTAGCAATTTGATTGGGACGAAAGCGACTCATGATTTCATTCCTCCAGAGAAGCAAAGCGGTTATCAGACAGATGGCAGCCGGAATAATGGGCGTGGTCAGCCAGAATGAGCCATGACGATTATACGTCCTGGCAACAGCATGGCCTTCTGTTGTATTGTTCATCTGTTCCAGAGCCAGGTCGGATTTGACGACTGGTTCTACCCCAGACGAAATTCCAGCCCAGGTTAACCAGGCACAAAGCATGACAATCAACAGGATGCACACCTTGATGATCTGCATCAGAGACCTCCTTTCTCGTTCTGCACATGAGGAGGACCCACGACTGTAAGATTCCCGTTAATCGGGGAAATTATCACTGGCAGGTCCTGTCATTTAGTGGATCGACTCCCCACACGATGTTGTGCGATCCTTGGTTAGCCTCAACTCAATATGGCATAATATCCATTTTCATGCAAACGCTCCTGCATAAGCCAGTCTACAGGTTACCTGTGACAGAAATCACGCCCGACATTTGTGGGTACCGGCTTGATTCTTGCGCAGCAATGTATTATCCTGCTTGCAGGCAGCTCAGGATTGTGATTTCAGATGGATAAGAGGACTTAGCAAATATGAAGGTTGGCATCATTGGCTGTGGCAGCATTGCTCGCTCTCACTTGAAAGGTTATCAGGCATACGGTGCAGAGATTGTAGCCGTTGCAGACAGTTTCTACGATTCTGCATCCAAACTCGCGGCAGAAGTCGACGCAAAGCCTTTGATTGATTACCGTGAGCTGCTGAAAATGGAGGAGATCCAAGCGGTCAGCATCTGCACTCCTCCCTCTTTCCATGAAGACATTGCCATTATGGCTCTGGAACAAGGAAAACATGTCATTTGTGAAAAGCCCATGTCCCGTGACGTAGCATCTGCTAAGCGTATGCGTGCTGCCAAAAAGAAAACAGAGTGCATTCTCATGCCGGCATTTCGTTATCGCTTCATTCCTGCGATCCAGAAGATGCATGCTCTGATTGAAGAAGGTGTAATTGGTACGCCAGTCCTGATGAACACCTTGATTGGCGGACCGTTGTTTCATATGGAAGACCGCTGGTCTACTCAGAAATCGGTAAGTGGTGGTGGTTGCCTGTTGGATCTGGCCATCTTTTCTGTGGATCTCTTTCGATATCTTTTTGGGGAGGTTCTGGATCAGAATGCGCTCAGCCATCAGCATTTCGAAACCACAGACGTAGAAGATGTTGGTGTGATCACCGTCAAAAGCAAGTCCGGTTGCCTCGGAGTCATGCAAGCTGGCTATGTACTTGGTGAGCAGCGGGACTGTATTGAGATTATGGGTACAAAAGGTAGTTTGTACTTCAGCTTCAGAGCAAGCGATGCCATCAATCTCAGTACTCCGGATGGTCAAAAGAAGATCGAAGTAACTGCATCAGACGGTTTTGTCGAAGAAATCAAACATTTTCTGGATGTTGTGGACGGGAAAGAAGAACTTGCCTGCTCCTCCAAAGATGGGGTACGTTGCCTTGAAATTGTCTGCAATACCTACCCAAAAGCGGCTGTATCCCTCCTTCGTACCACCCGCAGCATGACGATTGCAAAGAACCATCTGATGAATCGACGCTAATCTTCGCCCGCCCCCTTCGTGCACATAATCACGATTGACAGATTCTGTCTTTCAGGATAGCTTTTCCCCATGCCGGAAAGCACAAACGCCTGTGCCGGGACGAATGTTTTACAAAGAGGGAGGTGAGTGATGAACAGAGGTGAAGTCTGGACTTGTGGTAAAGGTATGCAGATCACCGTTTTGGAAGGTGCAGATTGCAGTGCGATTTCCTGCTGCGACCAGCCCATGAAATTGGAAAAAGAAAAGACCGCTGATTCAAAAACCGAGAAACATGTTCCGGTTATCACAGAAATCGAAGGTGGTTACAAAGTGACTGTGGGTAGTGTGCTGCATCCCATGGTAGATGACCACTATATCCAATGGATCGAATTGACTGCAGGGAAAAAGGTTTATCGCCAGCACCTTGAGCCGGGCGAAGCACCTGAAGCTGTTTTCCTGCTGGAAACCGATGGCCCAATCGTCGCTCGTGAATTCTGCAACAAGCACGGTCTCTGGAAAGTCTGATCCACAGGCCATATCAAGTCATAGCCGGAAAGGAGAAATGATTCCTTTCCGGCTTTTTTATGGTACCTTACTCCGGGATATCCGTACGGAACGGAACGGCAGGAAGACCAGCACTGTTGTACAGGTTGCCGTCAGGATTGCAGGACCAGCCGTACCGAACAGCGACGGGCTCTGCCACATCCGCATTGCTAACGACTACGGTATTGCCAGCAATCTTAGCATCGGCCCAATGCCAGGCATTATCACTGCCTTTAATCTGGAAGAATCCTGGTGCTTCATCTGAGCGGATAAATGGCTTGAAAGGAGCCTGTTTACCAGTCACCAGGCCATCTGCTACGTGATCGAATGAAACAGTGACCTGACCATCTTTGATCTCATGCCCTTTGTAGACAGGTCCAGAATATGGAATTGATTTGCCATATTGAGTAGCGAGGGCCCAGACTGCCAAGCGCTTGCCGACGGTAATTTTGTCTTTTGGGTGAATGTTTTTAGCATTTCCCACATCGATGATACAAGCAAGACCTATTTTATCCAGCTTCTGAGAGACTATCATCTGGGATTCACGCAATGTTGCCCAGTGATCTGTTTCGACAGCTTCTTTTTTCGCGTCGCGGTAATTTGCAAGCTGCACAATCCCAAATGGGAAATCTCCCTGGTTCCATTGTTTCCGCCAATCTGAAATCATTGTGGCCAGGAGTGTGCGATAGGTTTCAGCGCGAGTACCGCCAGCATTTGCTTCTCCCTGATACCAGATCGCACCTTTGATCGCGTACGGAATAAGTGGACTAATTTTGGCATTATAAAGGGTAGATGGATAATGAGGAGATTTTATTGGATTAACTGGCTTTCTGGGCTTGTGGCCGACCTTCTCGCCGGCATCCTTCTTGGCCTGCCAATCAGCTACCTTCTTGTCAAAGACTTCCATTGCTTTTTCTTCATCCCAGGCTGCTGCTTTCTTTTTCCAGAACTGGATAAGACCAGGTCCTTCTTTGAGAGCAGTCAGGGCTTCTCGTGGTGTCCATGCTTCGGCCGGCGTTCCTCCCCAGGAAGAATGGATAAGACCAATGGGGATCTGTAAATCCTGATGCAACTCACGACCAAAGAAAAAGCCAACAGCAGTAAAACCAGGAACCGTACCTGGTGTGCAGGTTTTCCAGGTCAGAGTTTTTCCAAAACTGTCTTTTGCCATATCATAAGAGGTCAGTCGAGGCACTGCTACATGCCGAATCAAGGGAAAATCAGCAGCTTGGATTTCATCTTTGACAGGATTATCTGGATTCCTGGAATCCAAGCAGCCCTTCACCGACCATTCCATATTGGATTGACCAGAGCAAAGCCAGACATCACCAACCAGAATATCAGTCAACTTAAGACTTTCTGACCCTGCCACATTGAGCTCTGCGCTGACGGCATTCGCTGGCATGGGGTCCAAACGGACCATCCATTTACCATCCTCATCAGCAGTCGTCTCTTTGGTCTGATCGCCGAATGTAACCGTCACTTTAGTTGCGGGTTCATCCCAACCCCAGACCGGTACTGCAAGATCACGCTGCAAGACCATGTGATCAGCAAAAATGTCAGCCAGCTTCAAGGCGCCAGCGAAGGAAATGAGATGACAGAACGCAAGGACGAGAAGCACTCGTCGTGTGATCGTTGACACGTGAAAACTCCTTTGATTGGGTGTTGGTGACACGCAGCATGCGCAATACATGTCAGACCACAGGAAAGGGAAAAAGATCCCTGAATAACAGGAAAGATACTCCCTGCTATCAATAGCTCTCCCGGGAATCTGATCTGGACAATCAATCACCTGAACCCTCGCTTTCAGAAGCCATAATCTGGAGTATATTGCAGCGCCTTTCGGATGTAATGGGTGTTAATCCAACCGCCCTTGATTTGACAATTTCCAAGCCCTGTGAAAGAGACTATGAGCGACTCCCTGGATCTGTTTGACGGTGATACAGAAGAAGACTTGCTTG
>MDTD01173862.1_pt1 | contig 16446 bp, 12 predicted proteins | sample 811221 | NCBI WGS metagenome assembly MDTD01 (sample SAMN05326646, study PRJNA326480) | marine metagenome | isolation source: seawater | place: Pacific Ocean: South West | collected 2011 | reverse complement strand
GTTCAAGAACCAACCCAATCCAAAACAATCTCGAAATATGGATTATTGAGAAATATGTTGATTAATACAAAAATACTAAAAGAGGCCTTTGGAGAATCCGACGGAACAAATTTTTCAGTTGAGTCGATAAACGTCAAGGAGACTATTGAGTATATGTTCGACCTAATCAACCAGGATTTGGATTTTTGGAGTTTCAGTATAACCTCGGATAGCAATGAACCCAATAAAGCAATGATAATCGATGAAAATCATGTAGGTATTGATTTGGAGTCGATTGACAAGGAATTAGGATTTGAAACTCAGAAGAGTCTAGCAGATAGTCAGGGTAATCTAATAAACCACGGAGTGTTTTACTTTCCAACTTGGAGACCTGGTAGTTTTGTCAAATCACAGAATATTACTGGTAAAATACCTGATGCTTTAGCATTATCTGCTATGTACGGAGGAAACATGGAGGCAGTTAGGGAACCTGATAATCCCGGTAATGCTTTTGTTGATAAATCTCCAATTGCGACTGGGTTACTTAACAATGATTCTCCCGACCAACATAAAAGGGGTTTAGATATTGCATTTAGAAATGAACTAAATGATATTTTTGCTAGAACAAACGTTGATGGAAAACTTAAAAAAGTTGACCAAAGTGTAACTGAATATCTTAAGAAGCAAACTAGTGACCTTGAGATAAAATATGAGACTAAACTTAAAGAAATAAATGAACAAATCAAAGAACAGGCGGATATTGCTACAAAAAGAGATAATCTTGGTCTTGATTACGACTCATCATTGGGACTCCCACCACCTCAGTATTTGAAAACAGAGGACAAACAAGTAATTCTTAAGTACGAAGCAAAGGATGAGACTGAGAAGGGATTTTTTGAGAAATTATTTAGTAAAAAAGGTGGAGTGCTTACTGCTCAACTTGCATCAAAATATGACGATGAAGGCAGGATGAAACAACAATTCATAGATGGTGTGGGTTTCCTAATCACAAACGGTAGGGGAAAAGTAGGTGCTCAAGGTGACCTACCGATTGATATTTTGTTAGATTTAGACCTTGAGATTGACGGAACTGGCGGAATATTACCAGGTAATTCTTTCAACTCGGTTTATCTACCAAAAAAATATCAACAGTTCACAGTATTTCAAACTTTTGAAATAAGTCATTCAGTTGATAGTTCCGGCTGGACAACAAGTCTAAACGGTATAATGAGGTCTTCAATGAATTTAGTTTCAAACCCGATACCTAATAGTGTGAAAACACTTATTGATAATTTCAAAAAGAAATCAGAGAAACTCGAAGAGGATAAGGTAAAGAAAGCTGCAGAGAAAAAATTAGAAAGAGAGGCAGAACAAGCAGATATAAATAAACAGACATACAATGCTAACAACGCTACTTCAACATTTAGAGCACAAGGTTAATCATGTCAAAATACAAAGATGAAATCAAAAATATACATAATAATACAGATTTAAAAATAAACTTTGCTGGTGTCACTAGTCAGGGTGAATTTGTATATAAAGAACATGGTGGCACTGTTAAACCTGGTTTAGAATACCATGTTCATTACACAAATCGTAAACAAGAGGTTTTCATGTTAGGTGGTACGCACAACCCATCATCAAAAATTATTGAAAAGGTAAAGGGGGAGAAAAGTTTATTCAAAAGATATAATGAATTGAATAAAACTGTTAAGGATAAATATCCGGAAAATATTAAGAATCCACCAACTGACTCGGATTATAGAATTGGTGAGTATCAGAGGTTTTTTGCAAAAATCCTTACTGAATCAGATGGAGATTATTTCGAAATAACAGAAGATGATTTTGAGAATCAAAACCCATTGTTTGAGTATATCGAATTTACATGGAAAATATCAGGAACAAGAGACGAGGTTGAAAGAGAGAATAACATTACACTAGCAAGAATTAATACTAGTACGCCTGGTATATTTAGGAAACTATCTACATTTGAATACTACAGACCACCTAAAAACTCCCCGGAGAGTCTAGAAAAAAAACTTTCATTACTGAGAAATTCCTAATACTTATTATAAAAATAAAGGTTATAAATGAAGAAACAAGTTCTTGATAAAGGCTTCGTTGAGGTTGTGGATTCACTTGGTGATGACCTCACCGTTGTAAACTCTGCTCGTGTATCATTCGGTAAACGAAAAACCAAATGGGATAAAGGTGATGAACGACTCGTACGATATCTAGCAAAACACAAACACTACTCCCCATTCAGACACCTACAGGTTCAATTTCATGTTAAAGCACCAGAATTCGTAATGAGACAATGGTATAAACACGTTGTTGGGATTGAGACCACATCCAGTAGTTCCACCAAAGACCATGCTTGGAACGAGATTTCAGGTAGGTATGTGGAGTATGATGAGTTCTACGAACCAACCACCTATAGGAAACAATCAGAGGATAACAAACAAGCTAGTGAGGGTGAGTTCGAAAAGGGTGAGTATGATTATCATTTCGTCGAGGCAAACTGGACTAATGCACACGAGGCTAGTCTATCGGCTTATAAACAATTAATTGAAATCGGTATGGCTAAGGAACAGGCAAGATGTATCCTACCATTAACACTATACACCGAGGTATACTGGACAGCATCATTTCAATCCATTATGAATTTCATAGAATTAAGAAATGAAAAGACATCACAGATTGAAATACAAGAATATGCAAAGGCTTTGTTAGAACTAACACAAAATACCTTTCCAAAGATTACCGACATATGGGCAGAGGCTCATAATTGGTAATAGTAGAGACCACAGATGATGTAAGGTCATTTGAGCAGTCCTATAGAGAACAAGATAGTATCGTAATACCAATCCTATCCGATGGGAATAAACATGCTCTTCAAAATAGGTTGTCGTTGGTTTATATCCAGATGATGGATGGTCAGGAGTTTATTATACCGTATAATCACGGTGAGACACTCAAGGGTCATAAAATTAATTTACTATCCGACACCACAAAATACACCTATGACAAGAAATTGTTAGACCAAGTTATTGATATTGGAAAAACCTTAGATGTCAATCTATTGAATTATATCAATACAAATGAACCTCTGAGCTTAGAGCAACTCAACACAAATGCTCACGATTTCTTGAATATGATTCATCATAAGAAGAAAAACATAAACGATGTTATACCCGTTATGAAACATCTGGAGTATTGTCGTAAGGTAGCAAATCTCCTGAGAGACACGGTTGAACAATACGATATTTCTGACATAATGTCATATCAGGATATTCTGAGCAATCTATCTTCTGTCGAGAGAGCTGGACTACAGACAACCAAAGGTATGGTGTACAGTCAGTACAATGTCTATACAGCGACAGGTAGACCGTCCAATAGGTTTGGTGGTCTTAACTTTGCAGCTCTGAATAAAAAAGACGGTAGTAGGAAACAATTCATCAGTAGATTCAAAAATGGTGTGTTGGTTGAGATGGATTATGATGCATATCATCTGAGACTTATTGCAGACCGAATTGGATATAGTTTTCCAAAGGGTTCGGTACATCAACATATGGCTGAACTGTACGGTGTTGACTACCAAGAGGCAAAAAACCTTTCATTTCAATATCTTTATGGTTATATTCCAGATGATATAAAGAGAGATAATGAGTATTTCAGTAAAGTGAGTGATTATATTAATATTGTGTGGGATGAGTATAAAACCAAAGAATTTATCGTTTCAGATATTTATAATAAGAAGATATATAGAAAAAATCTACAAGATATGAATCCAAACAAGTTGTTCAACTATATGATTCAATTAATGGAAACAGAGAACAATATGAGAATTCTTGAAGAATTACTACCCAGGATAAATCAATTCAAAAGTAGATTAGTTCTATATAATTATGATAGTTTCCTATTTGACTTCAACATAGATGATGGGTTGGAGTATCTGAGTCAGGTTAAAAATATCTTGGAACAAGATGGAAAATATCCAGTTAAGGTTGCGTGGGGATTGAACTATCATGAGATGAAAGATATCACGGAGAAATTTAAATGATACCAAATCTACAGAGTATATTAGGGGAATGGACTTACAGGGTTGGTGCTATTAATTTACAAGATGAAAAACACCTATATCATCTGAATAAAATTTTAGAGGACAGAGGTTGGCCACGACAAGTGATACATGAGTTCATTCAGAACTTGAACGAACAAAAAGAACCACCAAGAGAGGATATTGAGTTATTAACATCTCTCGGTATGGAAAAGTATACCGATAAGATAAAAGATGTATATAATGGGATGTTTAAATCATTACCTTTAACTAAAGGTAGTGGTGAGACTGCATTCTCAAAAAAGGAATACACTCTGAGTGATTTGAAATTATATTCAACAAGATTTAATAAAAAAGTATATTTAACGACCGCTGGGAGTGTGAAAAAAATTAGGTCGCCTTATGGCGTCAGAATAGCCCAAATGAATGTCAGTAAATCTTCTAACCCAACAGAAACTTATTTTGGTAAAGTTTATACATTATATCAGTTTGCGAAGAGTATGGGTAACAAGGTAGAGATAGTAAAAAAATTAGCTCCTGGTATTAGTTATGAAAAAATGCAAGTCGACAATATGGTAACAAGAATGAATTCTATGTTTCCAATGTCTGATAGTTCACCATTACAATTACATATTAATGGTCAAGATATGAAAGTTGACATAAATAGTTCAATAAAAGTTCCTGGTTCACCGAAAGCTGACCTCGCTTTAGGACAAGGTAAAAAAGCTAATTTTTGGATTTCCTACAAACATGGTGATTATATTGATAAAACAGGTAAAGAATTACCAGCGTCTTTTCAACAATATGGTTCACTCAAATCTTTTTTCACAAAACAATTTACTAATAAGGCACAAGATGAAGGTATTGAAAAATTAATAAATAGTTTTTTGGATAAATGTAAGACTAAAGCAACTCATGTCATAAAAAACGTTACTGGTGTAAAAGAAGAAAATAAAAAAATAATGTTACAGACAAACAATAAAACCTGGATAGAATCACCATCACAAAATCCTAAGATTTGGGGTAGAAATAAGAAATGGTTAGAGAATTCATTGAAAAAGGTAAAGAAAACCAATTTACATATAGTTGACAAATCAGGATTTTCTTATAGAAGAGCTTTATTGAATCAAGGGAGTGCAGGTAAAAAAATAGTCATGATGTCTATATTTGGTGAGGATTATCCAACTGGTAAACCTGGTGTCAACAATGTGGATTGTTTACTACAAGACTCCGCTGCAATGGATGTTGAAATGATGATGAATGATGATGTAGCAGTTGGTATTAACATAGAACCTGGTAAGACAGGACACTATATGTTGAATCCGAAAATACACGGTGGTGGAGATACCTTACCAAAATTTACAAAACAATATGAACCATACCTCGTGATAAGATTTACTGGGGAAATGAACATAGGTTGGAATGGTGGAAAAGATATATTTATTGGTGCAAGATTTTTAATAAATCCAGAAAGTCAATCCAAAGGTGGCACAGATATATAATGAAGACTCAATTACTTTGCACATTCACTAAAAGAAATAAATTCTATGAAACCATTGATATTATCATAACTTGTAATGATATTCTATTTGATAAGATTTATGTTTTTCAAAACGAAAATGACCATCATCAGTTAATCTGCACCTATAATGTTGAGTATGATGAGGACTTTATGCAGGGTATACCCGACACCATATCACTTCATAGAAAAAAACATACCAACACACTCTACACGATAAACGCACTCAATGATTTAATCCGTGAACTAAACGGTGGTAAACTAGATAAAACATTTCCTGTTGAATGGGAGAACTACAAGAATTCATTACTACTTACGAATGAAAGTGGTTTGAATAAAATACCAACCCGAATATATACAATTGTTAATGTTCAGACTTGGGAAAAAGATAAAAAATAAATTGTATTTTAAAAAAATACATTATACTTATATCTGTATCAAGGTTACACTTGATTAAAAAATAACAAATAACTAATTAAATAATGGAGAATAAAAATGGATTTAAATGCAATCAAGAATCGTCTAAGTCAACTTCAGACTACAAACAATAGAACATCAAATCTTTGGAAACCACAACCAGGAAATCAAATCGTTAGAATAGTACCTTATAAATTCAATAAGGACAATCCTTTCATTGAGTTGTATTTTCATTATGATTTAGGTGGTAAGAACTATCTCTCACCGATTTCATTTGGTAGACCAGACCCGATTGAAGAGTTTGCTCAAAAACTAAAATCAACTGGTTCAAAGGATGACTACCGACTAGGTAGAAAGGTAGAGGCAAAGATGAGAACTTATGCACCAGTGGTTGTTCGTGGTGAGGAGAGTCAAGGCGTTAAATTCTGGGGATTCGGAAAAACAGTATATCAAGAACTTCTTTCCATCATAGCAGACCCAGATTACGGTGATATAACGGACACAGTTAGTGGTCGTGATATTGCAGTGGTATTTAAAACAGCAGAGGAAACAGGTAAATCCTTTCCATCAACTTCAATCAGAGTAAAACCAAATCAAACTCCTATCACAGAAGATGCATCATTACTCGAAACACTTACTGAGAATCAAAAGAATATTACTGAGATTTATCAGGAACAATCCTATGAGGACTTAACACAAGCCCTTAATGATTATCTAAATGGTGGTAACTCGAGCACTGATACAGAAGAGGACTCAGAGGAAAAAGTAGCAGAAACTTCTACATATGACTCACAGAAAACCTCGGATGCATTTGACGATTTATTTAACAACTAAATAAAAACCCATAGTGGGTGTTGAAGCCAACACTAATAAAACCGAGTGTGTGTTAAAGCCGGACACACCCACTATCAAACTAGGAGATTTGAATGTCAACAAGAGACGAATTGGCAGGTGTCTTAGCAGACACAATAAATAAAAACTTCAAGGATATGAAGGTAGCTTATTTCCTTGATGGTTCCGATACAACACCAACAGATATAAAAGAGTTTATCTCAACAGGTTCAACCATGTTGGATTTGGCTATTTCAAACAGAGCAGACGGTGGTATTGCAGTTGGTAGAATAACGGAACTAAACGGATTAGAGAGTAGTGGTAAATCTCTGATTGGTGCTCACATTCTAGCTGAGACTCAGAAAAAAGGTGGTGTTGCAGTTTATATCGATACCGAGACTGCAGTCAGTACGGAGTTTCTAGAGGCAATAGGATTAGATGTCGAGAGTATGTTATATCTACATCTTGAGACCGTTGAGGATATCTTTTCAGCAATAGAGGAGATAGTAGCTAAGGTTCGTGAATCCGACAAGGATAGATTGGTAACTATCTTGGTTGACTCACTAGCGGCAGCTACAACAAAGGTCGAGTTAGAAGCAGAGTTCGATAAAGACGGTTGGGCAACATCCAAGGCAATCATTCTATCCAAGGCAATGAGAAAAATCACACAGATGATAGGTAGACAGAAGATTGCTCTTGTGTTCACTAATCAACTTAGACAGAAACTAGGTGTAATGTTTGGTGACCCCTGGACAACCAGTGGTGGTAAGGCATTACCCTTCCATGCCTCGACTCGTATCAGACTCAAGAATGTTGGTCAGATTAAGGATAAGAAGAATAATACGATTGGTATGAAGATGAGGGCTCAAGTCATAAAGAACAGATTAGGCCCACCCATGAGACATGCTGACTTTGAACTTTATTTCGAAACCGGTATAGATAACGAGGGTAGTTGGTTACATATGATGAAGGCTCATAAACTTGTGAAACAAGGTGGGGCTTGGTATACTATGAATGACCACAATGGTAAGGAGATTAAGTTTCAATCTAAGGATTGGCCTGAGTATCTCAAGGACGATGAGTTTAAACAACATTGTTACGAACTCATATGTGATAAGGTTGTTCTCAAGTATGAGAAAAACTTTGGAATCGATGACGTTGTAGTTGAAGAGGAACTGAGTGAGTAATGGTAAATACTTATCCATACTTGATGAGATAAAGAAAAAAGGTGGTTCGGTAGACGGTGGTGAACCGAATGACAAAGTGCTTATAATAGATGGACTGAATACTTTTATCAGAGTGTTTAGTGTGATACCAACTACCAATGATGATGGTATTCATGTTGGTGGAATAGTTGGTTTTCTAAGAAGCGTAGGTTACACTATAAATATGATTAGACCCACTCGAACTATCGTAGTTTTCGATGGTAAGGGTGGTTCTAATCGCCGTCGTAAGATTTACCCAGAATATAAACAAAATCGTAAAACAAAATACAGAGTCAATAGAGCATATGACTTTGCCTCACAAGAGGATGAGAGACAAAACATGATGATGCAGTTGTCTAGATGTGTTGAATATCTGGATACCTTACCGGTCACAGTAATGTCCTATGATAATATTGAAGCTGATGATACAATTGGATATTTGTGTCGACAAGTTTTAACTGAATCCGAAATTGTTGTCATGTCAACCGATAAAGACTTTCTACAACTTGCGAACGGAAGGATTAAAATATGGAGTCCGACCAAGAAAAAGATGTATGATGAAAAAATGGTTATGGATGAGTATGGGATTAACTCCCATAATTACATTTGGTATAGAGTTTTAGATGGAGACAAATCGGATAACATATCTGGTGTAAGAGGGTTGGGTCTGAAAACAATTCAAAAAAAATTGCCGTTTTTGAAAGAAAACCGGATAGTTAATATCAATGAAGTTATAGATGTTTTACCAGATTCCAAAGACACTATAGAGTTAAATTATAGATTGATGCAACTATCTGATGTCGATATATCCGGTACAACGAAAACTAAAATAATAGATAAAACAAATCAACCGATTAATAGATTGGTAAAGTTTCAGTTTCAGAAGATGTTTTTAGAAGATAAACTATTCACTGCTCTACCGAACGTTACTAGTTGGTTGGCAACAAACTTTAATCAACTAAATCGTTATGCTGAAAAAACACATGAGAAAAAATAATGAGTGATACCCTAATACAATTCGGTACATCTTTTCAATCGAAGATTATTGCATCGTTGATGAAGGACATAAAGTTTCTACAGACAATATCTGATATCTTAGAACCACCGATGTTTGATTCTGACTCTAATAAGTGGTTAGTTAAAACAATCCGTGAGTATTACTATGAGTATAAAAAACAACCAACATTAGAGGTATTGAAGTATAAGGTTGACGACATAGATAACGATGTTCTAAAATCAGGTGTCGTGGAAAAACTAAGGGATGTGTGGAAAAACATAGAGTCTACTGATTTAGAGTTCGTACAATCCGAGACATTGGATTTCTGTAAAAACCAAACACTTAAGAATGCAATACTGAAATCAGTAGATATGTTGGAAAATAAAAATTATGATGGTATAAAATCATTGATTGATGATGCAATGAAGGCAGGAACCACGAGAGATTTGGGACATGATTATATTGAATCACTAGAGACAAGACTTGAAGAATCTTCAAGACCCACGATAAAAACACCGTGGGACATAATTAATGATATCACAGATGGTGGTCTCGGAGCAGGTGAGTTGGGTGTCATTGTTGCACCTGCTGGTATTGGTAAAAGTTGGACATTACAAGCTCTAGGTGCAAGTGTAATTCGTGAGAAAAAAACTGTTGTTCACTATACATTAGAATTAAATGAAACCTATGTTGGATTAAGATATGATTCTATTTTTAGTGGTATAACAACATCGAATATCAAATATTATAAAGATGAAGTCAGTAAAAAACTTTTTGATTTGAAAGGTCGGTTACTCATAAAATATTTTCCTACCAAGGCAGCTTCAGTTCAGACACTTGGTTCTCATCTTAAACAAATTGAACTTAGTGGTACTAAACCAGATATGGTGATAGTTGATTATGCAGACATACTAATGCCGACTGGAAACTTCAAAGAAAAAAGACATGCGATAGGAAATATCTATGAGGATTTACGAGGTCTAGCAGGAGAATTGGAGATACCGATATGGACTGCATCACAGGCAAACCGTTCCGCTCTTGAGGAAGATGTCATCGGAGCAGACAAGGTTGCAGAGGATTACAGTAAGGTGATGACAGCAGATTTTGTAATGAGTATGAGTAGAAAAGTTGAAGATAAGATTGCAAATACTGGTAGGTTTCATGTGATAAAAAATAGATTTGGTATAGATGGGGTGACCTATCCATCTACGATAAACACCAATATAGGTGTGGTTAAAATTCATGAAGGTAGTAGTCAGTTCGGAAAAGATGCTCAGAGTAAAATGGATAATAGTGAAGAATTTTTAAGAAAAGAATTAGCAAACAAATATAATGATATGGGAAAAAAAGTTGAGGGATTCGAATAAATCATAAATAGGATTCTATATATATTATATTTATTAATGTTACTCGAAGACATATAAGGGATTTAAATGGAAAAATTTTTGTTATCGGAAAAGTTTATAAACAAATATAAAAGAAAAAAACCACCTTTCGGATTTAATGGTTTAGGTGAGTTAGTTTATATGAGAACTTATTCAAGAATTAAAGAAGATGGGAAAAATGAACGTTGGTGGGAAACCGTACAAAGAGTTGTAGAGGGAACCTATTCAATGCAAAAAAATTGGATTGATTCACATCAATTAGGGTGGAATCCGTGGCAGGCTCAGAAGAGTGCTCAAGATATGTATGAGCGTATTTTTACTATGAAGTTCTTACCACCTGGTCGCGGTCTGTGGGCTATGGGAACGCCAATCACAGAAGAAAAGGGATTATATGCCGCCCTAAACAATTGTGCTTTCGTGTCTACGAAAACACTAAAAGAAGATTATGCAAAACCTTTTTGTTTCCTAATGGATGCCAGTATGTTAGGTGTTGGTGTAGGATTCGATACAAAAGGTGCTGGTGAGATAGTAATCAAGGGTGTTGACAAAAACAGAGATGAACAAATCTATGAGATACCAGATACTCGTGAGGGTTGGGTGGAATCCTTGAAATTATTACTAGAAAGTTACTTTCATGGTCAAGCCCCAATGGAGTTTAACTACTCAAAGGTAAGACCAGCAGGTGAACCTATAGCTGGGTTCGGTGGTGTATCAAGTGGACATGAACCGTTGCTCGAAGTTCATGAAGAAATAAGAAAAGTTCTGGAAAAAAATAGTGGTGAACCGATTTCAGTTACTACAATTGTCGATATTATGAATCTAATAGGAAAATGTGTAGTAGCTGGTAATGTAAGAAGAACCGCTGAGATTGTTTTCGGTGAACCGGATTCAGAAGAATATTTAGATTTAAAAAATTATAAAGTAAACCCACACAGAGAAACTTATGGATGGACATCTAATAATAGTATATTCGCAGAACTGGGTATGGATTATACAGCAGCTGCAGAACGGATTGTGGATAATGGTGAGCCTGGATTTGCATGGTTAGAGAACATGAGAAAATACTCAAGGATGAAAAACGGTGGAGATAACAAAGACCATAGAGTTTCAGGTGGAAATCCTTGTTTGGAACAATCACTAGAATCCTATGAATTGTGTTGTTTAGTAGAAACCTTTCCTAATAATCATGATTCATTCGAGGATTATGCTCGTACACTAAAGTATGCATATCTCTATGCAAAATCAGTCACTTTAGGTCGTACACATTGGGCTGATACTAATCGAGTAATGTTAAGAAATCGTCGTATCGGTTGTTCGGTAAGTGGTGTAGCTCAATTTATTACTAATCGTGGGTTAGGAGAATTAAAAAATTGGTTGAATGATGGATATGATGTCATTCAAGAATGGGATAAAATGTATTCAGATTGGTTTGCTGTACCAAAGTCAATAAAGACAACGTCAGTCAAACCAAGCGGTACGGTTTCATTACTTGCAGGAGCGACTCCAGGTTTACATTACCCTGAGAGTCGTTTTTACATTAGGAGAATAAGGTTATCGAAACACTCAGAATTATTAGAACCATTACAAAAGGCTGGATATAAAATCGAACCAGCCTTCGGTTCAGAAGAAACAACAATGGTTGTTGAAGTACCAGTAGATGTCGGAGAAGGAATCAGAACAGCTGGAGAACTTTCGATTTGGGAACAATTTAGTCTAGCAGCTTTCCTACAGAGACATTGGGCAGACAATCAAGTAAGTTGTACGGTTACATTTAATCCAGATACTGAGGCAGAACAAATAGCACCTTGTCTGAATTACTATCAGTATCATCTCAAGGGTATCAGTTTATTACCAAGACATGACTATGGAGCTTATAAACAAATGCCATATGAATCTATAGATAAGGAGACATATGAGAAACAAGTCAGTAAATTAGGAAAATTATCATTTGGAGTTATCAAAAATGAAGAAGCTGACGTTGATAAGTTTTGTAATAACGACAGTTGTGAGGTCGTTCCCATGACTGGTGATAATGATGACCAGGAGTATTCTAATTAAACTTCACATACAAAGCGGACAGGCAGAAGACACACCTGTAGAAAAATGTGTCATTTCATAAATGAAATAATGAGGAGATTACTATGAAATACCGTAATCTAATCCCTACACTAATAATCATGACTAGTTTTGTTTTCGGACAAGCTGTGACAGGATTTGTCGGTGAAGGAGATAAACCACTTGTTGGAGCAAATGTTGTAATCGAGGGTACACAGAACGGAGGAGTTACTGATGATAAAGGAAAATTTATTATCGAAACTGGTTCAGGTACTTTTGATATAACTGCTTCATACATTGGATACATAACCCAAACTAAGACCGTTAGTGTTGGGGATATTGTAACAAGTGTTAGTTTTGATTTAGAAACTGATGTTGTTGCAATGTCGGCTTTAGAAGTCTTGGCTTCTCGAGCTGATGAAAAAACACCTGTTGCTTACACCACGGTGACTAAGGAAGAGATGGAAATTCGTCTTGGTTCACAAGATATACCAATGTCTCTGAATATGACACCATCGGTTTATGCGACTGGTCAAGGTGGTGGTGCGGGCGATGCTCGTATTAATGTTCGTGGATTCAACCAACGAAATGTTGCCGTGATGATTAATGGTGTTCCCCAGAATGACATGGAGAACGGATGGGTCTATTGGTCTAATTGGGACGGAGTGGGTGATGCTACTTCTTCAATTCAGATGCAAAGAGGTCTTTCAGCTGTTAACTTAGCAACACCGTCTATCGGTGGAACCATGAATATTATTACTGACCCTGCAGCACTTGAAAAAGGTGGTAAGTTTAAACAAGAAACCGGTAGTGCTGGTTTTTTGAAAACAACACTAAATTATAACTCTGGTCTTATAGCTGATAAATTAGCACTTAGTGGAACAATAGTTCGTAAAACTGGTGATGGTTTAATCGATGGAACATGGACAGACGCATGGGCTTACTATGTAGGTGCTTCTTATGCTGTATCCGATGAGCAAAGGTTTGAGTTATACGCTATTGGTGCTCCACAAAGACATGGACAGAACCTATACAAACAGAATATTGCTACTTACTCTCAAGAGTTAGCAGGAAGTATTGATGGGTATGATGACTCTGCTTATGTTGCTGGTGAGAAGTTTGAATATGAGGCCGGAAGGTTTTTTAATCAAAATTGGGCTCCAGTAAGTTCAGATTATAATGGTAAGCAATACTGGTATATGTATGGTGCTAGAACGACTGATAGATATAGTCCGAATCTATTAAATGAAAGAGAAAACTTCTTTCATAAACCACTTGTTAATTTGAATCATTTTTATGATGTCAATGACCAAGTTAGATTAAGTTCCATCTTGTATTGGAGTGGTGGTTCCGGTGGTGGTACTGGAACTTATGGAAGTGTATCAAGAGTTCCAGCAGTTGAGGGGTCGCCTTGGTATGCAAGTTCACCGTGGACATGGGATTGGAATGCTGAGATTGCTCAGAACTCCGACAATGTAGATACTGAGTGGTCAGAAACTGAAAATCGTTCCACAGGCATACTTCGTAATTCAATTAACAGACAGAACACTTATGGTTTGATATCTAAATTAAACTATGATGTTAACGATGATTTAGAGGTTCAAGTTGGTATTGATTGGAGAACAGCTGGTATTGAACATGCTAGAGAAGTTCGTGACTTACTCGGTGGAGACTATTATGTAGACTATGCTGATGACAACTTCGCGGATGGTAAGAAAGTTGGATTAGGTGATATTATTGCCTATCATAACAATACAACAGTTGATTGGTTTGGTGCCTTTGTACAAGGTAAATATGATATACAGAAATTCAACCTATATGGTATGGGTGGTGTATCTACTATCGGATATTCATATGACGACCATTTTGCAGTTGACTTTGAAAAAGTTGAAGCTCCATCAATCACAACCTTTCAGGTAAAGGGTGGTGGTGTATTCAATCTAGACGATAGATTATCAGCTTTTGCTAATCTTGGGTATGTGCAGAAACCACCAATCCTAGATAATGTAATCGACTATGATGGTAATGTTTCTTCTAACCCTGATAACGAGAAGTTCACATCGATGGAAGTCGGTGGTTCCTACAGAAGTGGTTTAGTTGCTGTTAAGGGTAGTTATTATAATACTCAATGGAAAGATAGAAACCTAACAAAATCTGTAACCACAGGACAAGGTGATTCAGGTGATACTGATATCATTTATTTGACCGGTGTAAATCAAAGTCACACTGGTGTTGAGGTGGAGGCAAAAGTTGCCCTGCATGAGATGGTCGATGTCGATTTTGCTTTTAGTAAAGGTAATTGGTTCTTTGACGGAGATGCAAAGGGTGACTACACAGAGATGGAATATAATGATGATAACCAAATTATTGGACAGACATCTACTGAGTACGAATATGCTCTTAACAACCTCAAAGTTGGTGATATGCCACAAACAGCTTACGTTGGTGGTTTGACACTTAAACCAATTAAAGGGTTGAATATTCAGGGACTATTAAAGGTCTATGATGACAATTATGCTGATTGGTCACCAGATGCCCGTGAGGTAGATGGTGAGGCTGACAGAGCACAAGTGTGGAAAGCACCTGGATATTCAAAGTTAGATTTACATCTATCATATAGATTACCAGAGATTGCTGGACTTAATATGACTCTTCATGGTCATATCTTTAATGCTCTTGATGATGTCTACGTTCAAGATGCAACCGATAACAGTAAGTACAATGGGTACGGTGAGAAACTTCACCTAGCTCATAATGCTGAAGTATTTCTTGGAACACCAAGATACTACAACTTAGGACTAACTGTTAATTTCTAAAATAATAAATTGGGGGGATTTTCCCCCCAATTATTGTAAAGGTACAAGTATTGAAAAAGTTATTATTTTTGTTATTATTATTCTGTTGTGATGATAGAGTAGAAGAACCCAATAAAGCAAATGTAATCGTAACAATTTTACGAGTAGATAGAATTGAATTACTAAATAGGTTATGGATTACACCAGCACCAATATGGGGACACTTAGAATCGGATGAGGTTGATGTTCAAAAAATGGTTGTTCATTGGTGGACAAATATGTATTGGGATGAAGATGATTCAAGTGGATTTTATAGACTTATACCCAATCGTAGAAATAAAGCAATATGGTATGATAACTTTGGTAACAGAGACACAGTGCATGTTAATGTAGATACATTGAGATGGATTACGGATGAGTATTCAATTGTAGATAGTTTAGGTTACTTTTACAATACACTCACACCAGTAAGACCAATGAAGGGTTATAATGGTATGGGTAATGTTATGAAACTTTATTGGAGTATAGAAAATACTCTAGTAGATTCACAAGAAATATTTTTAATGGATTAAAAAAAAAGCTTGACTTTGTTATAATTTCTTTGTAACTTTAAGTGTTGAGAATGGGGATTTTACAACCTAAATGTATCAAAATATATACTACGATAGACGTTTAAATAAAATGCATATCTGGGATGACAAGTTCGGTCATCAAACATTTCGTTATAAAAAGTACGCATACCAGAAAGATAAAAGTGGTACTTATATTTCCCTATATGGGGACAAATTGAAAAGAATCACAAAGTGGGATAATGAACAAGAGGGATTATTTGAATCAGATGTTAACCCTGAGATTAGAGTCCTAGTTGATAACTATACAGATTCTGATGAACTTTCTGTCGGTCATAGAACTATGATATTTGATATTGAGGTTGAAATTACTGAAGGATTTCCAGATATTAAAAAAGCAGATAATGTTATAACTGCAATAGGTTTCAATGACCCTACAACCGATGAATATTTCTGTTATGTGTTGGACTCAAAAGACAGATATCGTGGTGACCAAAAAAACAAAAATGAAATAGTCAAATGTTTTTCAGATGAATATGATTTATTGAATGCGTTCTTTATGAAATATTTGAAAATAAAACCGACAATATTAACTGGTTGGAACGTTGAGTTTTTCGATATACCTTACTTGTTC
>MDTD01087686.1_pt1 | contig 16448 bp, 14 predicted proteins | sample 811221 | NCBI WGS metagenome assembly MDTD01 (sample SAMN05326646, study PRJNA326480) | marine metagenome | isolation source: seawater | place: Pacific Ocean: South West | collected 2011 | reverse complement strand
GAGGCTCGTCTGGGTTCAAGGGCATGAAATACGAGTCCAGCGTGACTGTAGGCCGCAAGAAGCTGACCCTGCTCCGGCCCCTTCTCGGTCTCAGGCGGTCTCACATCGATCAGTTTCTCGAAGAGGAGAAGATTCCTTACCGGGATGATGCCAGTAACGGCGATCCCTTCACGCCCCGGAACAGACTTCGCTCAGAGATCCTACCCCTGCTTGGAGAATTAATGACACGCGACGTTGTCCCCGCGATCGTGCGGGCATCGAATGCGAGCCTTGAGAGCGAAGAAGCCTTGGATCACCTTCTCGATGTTCTCGACCTCATGGATCCACAGGGCCGGCTCTTCCTCCCTAAACTTCGCAAGCTCACCGCGCCGTTACAGAGACGGGCGCTTTTCCTCTATTTGAAGCAGTCCGGGATCCCTAATCTTTCCCGGGATCTCGTCGATCGCTGCCTCCCGCTCCTGGAGCCAGACTCGCCCGCAAGAATCAGTTTGCCCGGAGACGCTTACTGTTGCCGGCGTGCAGGACGAATACTGATAGAATGAAGCCGTGCGCCGACCGAAGTCGGCGCCTCTCCTTTCCGCTATTTCGCAGGATTAGTCAGCTGCTCCTTGACCTTCTCTTCAAGTTCCGCATAGAGCTTTTCGTCTGCGCGAAGAGCTTCCTTCGCCGCATCCCGACCCTGAGCCAGTTGTTCTCCATCATAGCTAAACCAACTTCCCCGCTTCTGGACGAAATTATACTCCAAGGCTAGATCCAGTAGTGATCCTACGGAAGAGATCCCCTCATTGTACATGATGTCGAATTCGGCCTCTGTGAATGGTGGTGCTACCTTGTTTTTCACGACCTTGATCCGGGTACGATTACCCTGAACCGTGCCATCGGTCGCCTTGATCTGACCGATCCGACGAATGTCCATTCGCACTGAGGAAAAGAATTTAAGAGCCCTGCCCCCCGGTGTCGTCTCCGGATTGCCGAACATCACTCCGATCTTCTCTCGAATCTGATTCGTAAAGATGCAAACTGTGCGCGCCTTGGAGATAAGAGCGGTTAGCTTCCTCATTGCGGCACTCATCAATCGAGCCTGTGTTCCTACCGTCGAATCACCAATTTCTCCCTCGAGCTCCTGCTTTGTCACAAGGGCGGCAACAGAGTCGAGAACGACGACATCGATCGCGTTAGACCGGACGAGCGCCTCACAGATCTGCAGGGCCTCCTCTCCTGAAGAGGGCTGGGACACCAAGAGATCATCGAGGTTGACCCCAAGCTTTCTCGCATATTTTGGATCGAGGGCGTGTTCGACGTCGATGAAGGCAGCAAGCCCTCCCCTTCGTTGCGCCTGCGCGATTGCAGTCAGGGTCAGGGTTGTCTTTCCAGAGGATTCAGGGCCGTAAATCTCAACGATGCGCCCACGTGGCAAACCACCGACACCCAAGGCCCGGTCAATAAGAAGATTACCAGTGGGAATGACATCAACGTCCATGCAATGCTCATCTCCCATCCGCATAATCGCAGTTTCCCCGAATTCCTTCTGGATCGACGAAATTGCGAGATCGAGATTCTTCTTACGGGCTTCGGCCATTTTCTCGGCAGCTTTGTCCCTCACCGGCGTGGCAGCGGCTCTGCTGGAGGGTTTCTTTTCTTCGGGCGAGGAGGCAGTGGAGGCTTTCTGATTGGCCATTGGCTTAGATTTAGCAGCAACAATACTCATGACAATTTTGATTTGGTCTTCGGCAATGTTAAGGTGTTCTCTCGGCACTGGCAAGAATTAATATGTTCTAGTGAACACTTGTTCAAAAGAGTCCTATTTCAGGTGGTTTCGATCTCTCCGATCCCCCGGGAATGCGATCCCCTCCCCGGCCTGACCGGGTTCCAGCACCTCCCTCTTTTCCGTCCGGCGAAGGATCGACGTCCAGCCGGCGCAACGGATCGAGTCCCTCTCATTGGTCCACTCGATAGCCCGATCAGGACTTTCAATGTACCGAATGACAAGGACGGCTGTAAAATAATCAGCAAAAGGCGCCTTTTAGAGTCCCCAGTATTGCTGAAGCCGCCCCCCGCCCTTCCGAACTCATCACTACTGAATCGATGCCACGCCCTCTGAGACCGATCCTCCTAAGCTTGCTGCTCGGCATTTTTTCCTGCAGCCCGACCAATTCTCATCCCGGGGTCTCACATAAAGTAGCCGCACGGGCCAGCTTGCCTGTCAAGGGAAGGGTCGTGATCGTTCACGGGATCTTTGACACCCGGATAGGGCTCTCCTTTCTTCGCGATGCCATTGCAGCCGAAGGATACGAATGCCTCATGCCCTCATTACGGCCGGTGGACGGACGCAAAGGACTCGAACTCATGGCTAGACAGCTCCGAGAGATCATTGATCAGAAATGGGGCCCCGATGGTGAGTTCTCGATCGTGGCATTCAGCATGGGAGGCCTGATCTCGCGCTACTACCTCCAGGAGCTGGATGGTGCGGTGCGCTGCCGGGGACTTCATACCGTTGCCACCCCCCACAATGGGACCTATGTGGCTTACCTTTACCCCGGCCTCGGGGCGCGCCAGATGAGACCCAACAGTGCATTCCTCGCAAAGCTGCAGGGGAGCGAACAAGTCTACGATGACCTCAAGATCCCGACTACCTCCTACCGCAGTCCACTCGATGTAGTCATGATGCCTCTTGAGAGCCCAAACTGGCACCGGGGCGATAATATTCACTTCTGGTCCCCCATTCACCCGGCGCTCCTCTGGAACCGGACCCTCCATCGGGACCTCCTAGGGCGTCTCGAGCAAGGCAAGGGACGCTAGAAGGCTGCCTCGTTTCCTACCCGTGCCTAGGACCCGGCATACGCGCGCTGGACTTCCTCTCCGATGATGCGAAAGCCCTCCTCCACGACCTCTTTAGGCATTGTGAACGAAATCCTCAGGCACTCATCACGGTGAGCCCAGTCCCCTTCGTCCAGACCGTAGAAGAAATGATTTCCCGGCACCACCAGGACATTCCTCGCCTTAAGACGCTGGTAAAGCTCAGAGGACTTGATCGGCAGGCCCTCGAACCAGAGCCAGAGAAAGAGTGCCCCCTCGCGCTTATGAACCCGCCATGGAAGCGCAGGATCGAAATACGTTTCAATCATGGCCCGGGCTTGATTCGAGCGGTCCCGGTAAAACGGCTGCATCACTTCATTGCTCAACCGAAGAATTTCACCACTTTCCATCAGCGGCTGCATGATGGCCTGCCCGGCATTGGTATTGGAGAGACCCACGATCGAGGTCATGGAGGCAACCCATCGGATCACCTCCTTCCGGGCAATAACAATACCTGTTCGAGTGCCCGGCAGTCCCGTCTTGGAAAGGCTCTGAGTCAGGATGATGTTCTCATTCCATATCGGAGTTCCTTCCCCGAAGATGATATTGGGAAAAGGCGCTCCATAAGCGTTATCGATGATGAGGGGGATTGAATGTTCCTCCGCGAGTCCCGCAAGCTGCCGGATTTCTCCGTCAGTCAGCACGTTACCAGTGGGATTGGTTGGTCGTGAAACACAAATCGCAGCCACATCCTTATCAATCAGGAGAGAATCAAAATCGACCCGATACTTGAACTCGTGCTCCCCGATCAAATCAATTCGTGGCTTCATCCCCCGGAAAAGGTCCCCCCCGGCCGACTGACTCGCGTAGCCGATATACTCCGGCACAAGGGGAAGGAGAACCTTCTTATGCCGACCGTCCGGAAAGCGACCTCCAAGTGAATTGAAAAGGAAGAAAAAGGCCGTCTGCCCGCCTGCGGTAATCGCGACATTCTCCGGTCCAACCTTCCACCCGAATTCACGGTGCAGAAGACCCGCAAGCGCAATCCGGAATTCTTCATTGCCAGCAGGGCCCTCATAATCTCCGAGCATTTGCTCCAAGCCACCATCCTCTGCCATGATCTCCTCCATGCGTCGGCGCCACACGGCATCAATCTCCGGAATGTGAGCAGGCTGACCACCGCCGAGCATACGTATGTCCTCACCCCCCGTAGCGAGGGCAACGCCCAGGTCGTCCATCAACTCCCCGATCCCGCTTCCTGTGCACAATCCCTGGCCAAATTCTGACAATTCCCAAGTCATACCGGATAGAACTTCCCTGACTTAGACCACAGTGAGGGCCACGACCACAACAATACTCACCCTCCGCAAAAAAGAGAGGCCCGGGTGGGAACCCGGACCTCTCTACTGCTGAAATTACGAAAACCGTGCTGGGCTGTTGATCAGTTTTCGCGGGATTTGAAATTCGTGAGAAGGCAGAACGACAACATACTCGTCATTCTTGAAAGGCGATTTTAATGCTGGGCGAGCCGCTGGGGAAACAGTTCAAAACTCATCTGGCTCAGTATCGCAGTCCCCCTCGCGTCCGACATCTTCACGATCACGGTATAGATTCCTCCAGAGCGGCAGACCCTGTGGATGCCCGGAACACTCAGAATCCCAACTCCTCCCCTCCGAAGGTAAAACTTCGATTCCACCGTTTTCCCAACTGCATGTGGAGGAGCAGGTCGGCCTCGCAAAACCTCCACCCAAACGGCCGCTGTGGCTGGAAGGTCACTCAATTCGATCAAAACGGGCGGCAGGGACTGGAAAGACCTCTCTTCAAGTCCCGAGATCACAGCCTTGGTGGCGACTGGCCGCGGAGAGACGAAAGAGCGGGTGGCAGTCCCTCCCCGCGGAAGAGCCGCGGGAAGGGAAGCACTGACAAAAAACACCAAGACGGTAGGGAGAATAAATCCTTTCATTGGTGATGAGGTAAGGGTGGGTGAATTCTGGCCTTGATGGCCGGCAGGCTGACTAGACCCGCCTCGTTGGTGAAAAGTGATTATCAAGAGTTGTGTAAATTTTCCACTACTTTTTTATAAAAATTCACACTCCATACAGCCAATCAATCTATATGTCGTTAAATATTAGTGTATTATGAATAATGTAAATTAATCTTATTTTTACCTTTTTCTCACAAGAGACCGATAAGCTGACCTTCAAAAGGCTGGAATCCAGAACATTGACCCTTCCCTTCATCCCTCTAAAGTCCCGCCCATGACATTACAGATAGGCGATGCAGCTCCCGATTTCACCCTCACGAGTGTGGGCTCAGATGGTCCGACGCTACTAACACTCTCCCAGCTCACGGACGGAAAGAAGACTCTTTTGCTGTTTTTCCCGATGGCCTTCACCGGGCCCTGCACGGATGAGATGTGCGCTGTCTCTGGCACTCTTGGTCGCTACAGCGAACTGGGAGCACAGGTTCTCGCCGTCAGCGGCGACAATCCGTTCGCCCAGGCCGCATGGGCGGAGAAGGAGGGGATCCACGTTACTCTCTTGAGCGACTACGAACACGAGGTCGCAAACCAGTGGGGGGTTGCGTACGAGAGCTTCCTCCCAGACATGAATCTTCCCATGGGCGGAGTCGCAAAGCGCTCGGCCTTCGTCATCGATGGAGGGGGCGTTATTCGTTATGCGGAGGTCAACGACAACCCTGGTCAAAATCCAGACTTTGACGCAATCCAAGCCATTCTGGACGGCCTCGACTAAGACCCTCCTCACATAGGAACAAACCTCGAAAGAGTTGCCGGTGCTGCCGGCCGCGTCCTTTTATCTGATCTGGCTCCAGGTCTGAGGGCAGCCAGAAAAAAGCTACTCTACGGAAATTGGAGGCACTTCCGGTTCGGGGGCTACGAACGACTCCCCTCCCCCTGACGACGCGGGGAATGGGGTTCCCGGAACCTGCAGGTCATCTCCCGACACAGAAACGGCGGGGACCTCTCCCTCAGCTACAACCACACCGCCCGATGCGGCGTTATTACTTACCATGATCGCCGGCACGAATCCGATCTGGCCCTCGGCCGTTTCCACCCTCAGGTAGGAGCTTCGCCCCCCCATTACCTTCAGCGGAGTCCCAATCACAAGTTTCAGGTCCGGTTGCGCGTTACCATCTGGAAAACGAAGGAAGAGTCCCGCATTCTCATCAGTTACTTCCACGTAGCTCCCCCGCGCATAAGGCAGGTCAGCCCCGGAATCTGCTCCCCTCCGCTGGCTCCCCGGGGAATCCAGCGGGTTATTCATGGCATCGTAGCCACCCGAAGTCCGCAATCCACCACACGAGGAAATCAGCATAAGCAGCACCATGGCAAGCGGGAGTCTGGTCAGTGAGTGCACTCTCACAGTCTGACTAACCACTCCGTCGGGTCAATGGGATTCAACTTTCTCAGGTTTCGATTCCGATCATAGGACTGGTCATGCGCTCCTATCTCGCCGACTCAAATTGACACTCCCCGTTTCGTGATCTTTCCTTCAAAAAGGACCGTTCCCTTTCCGCCGATCATGCCTATCGTGCGCCGTGCGCAATCTTCGATCCATCGTAGTTACCGGGGGAGCCGGGTTTGTGGGATCAGCACTGGCCCGTCATCTTCTCCGGTCCGAGGGGCTCGAGCGCCTCGTCCTGATTGACCGCCTTGGCTCGGCAGGCCACCGAGGCAACCTCATCGGACCGGACCAGGATCCACGATTTGTTTTCATTGAAGGTGACATCCACGAGCCCAGCCTGCTGCCCCGGATCCTCGAGAAACACAAGACGACCGGAGTATTCAACCTTGCTGCCGAAATCGATTCCGGACAGTGCCCAAATATCAATGTCGATCTCGCCTCGGGAAATGTTCTCGGAACGGCACGCGTCCTCGATCAATGCGGTGCTGCCGGGATACCGCTTCTCCAATGTTCCACGAGTAAGGTCTACGGAACGGTTCCCCCGCCCTTGCGCTCAGTAGAAATAAACCCTCTCAAACCCCTGACACCCTCCTCCGCTTCGAAGGCCGCCGCCGACCTTCTCTGTCTCGCCGCCGCCCATGACAGGGAACAGGACATCGTGATCACCCGCTGCTCGGACAATTACGGTCCTCGTCAGCATGGCAGCAATATGATCCCGAGATGGGTCGAAGCCGCTTTCCATAATCATCCCCTCACAATCGAGGGAGATGGAAACCGAATCAGGGACTGGATTCATGTCGATGATCACTGCCGCGGCATGATCGCCGCTTTCCTTCAAGGCCAACCAGGTTCCATCTACCTCCTCGGAGGGCAGTGCGAACGTACGGACATCGGCATTGCACGGCATATCCTCGAGATTCTGGAAAAACCTCCGTCATTGATCTCTCCTCAGCCGGGGATGGCAGAGAATCCCGCCAGGGCAGGGCGTTACGCTGTGGATTTCAGTAAAGCTGTCGCGGGTCTTGGATGGCGCCCAAGGGAGCGCTTTCGGACCGGATTTCCCCTCGTGGTCGGCGAGATCGCCGGAAACCTCCGGGGGGCAAATTCCGATTGAGCCCGATGAAATGGATGCTCAACCAGCGTAAACCTCGCCAAGCTCCTCTTCCACGAAGTCAATATCACGGGCGGGCACTCCTGCTCCTTCCCGGATACTGCGCAGGGTGCGCTGCGTTCCCCGCCGGGTCTGCGGACCTGCAACCTTGTCGCGGACGGTATCAACGATCACCGGGGCAATCGCCGCGGCCCCGAGTACTCCAAGCGCAAATGCGACCGGCCGTCGCGCACTGCGGTGCATCAAATCACCAAGGAAAATGCCAGCTGCCACCCCGAGAACTACCGGGCCGCACTCAACGCTGGCTTCAACCAAGGTCTTGGCAGGGTCTTGCTGTTTGTCATTCACGCCGGGAGGGTAACTGATCCTGAGAAAGGGAAAACAAGAATTTCTTTACTTCGCTGCTTTTAACAGGGGGCCATCTTCCTTCACTCTCATCCCAGATGTCCCAGTCATATGCCATGATCCTGGCGGGCGGTAGCGGAACACGCTTCTGGCCCCTTAGTCGAAACGCAAGGCCTAAACAACTGCTCGACCTGCTTGATTCGGGCACACTCCTGACGCAGACCATCCGCAGACTGGAAGGCTTGATCCCCCCGGAGAATATTCTCATCCTGACAAACACAGCTCAGGAGAGCGCAGTGCGTGATCTGGCTTCCTCCCTGCCTCCAGAAAACATCTTCGCAGAACCCGCGCGACGAGACACAGCCCCCGCTGTTGCCCTTGGGATCGGACTGGTCGCAGCCCGCGATCCAGAGGCTTCAATGATCATCCTGCCCTCCGACCAGTTGATCGAGGACACCAGCGCATTCCAGTCCGTCATGAGAGATGCCCTGTCGGCAGCTGCTCAGGACGGAGGCCTTGTCACGATCGGAATTAAGCCTACCTGGGCCTGTCCCTCCTACGGATATGTAGAACGTGGAGAGGCTGCAAACCTGGGAGAGCAGGAACTCCATCATCCCCCTCACGAGGTTAGTCGCTTCCGTGAAAAGCCAGACCCCACCAAAGCCGCTGAATTTCTTGCCAGTGGGAATTTTGCATGGAATGCCGGTATGTTCATCTGGACCATTCCTGCCGTGAGGGCTGAACTTGAGGCCAATGCCCCCGAACTCGGGGCATTCGTCGAAGAGGTGCAGAAGAGTGCCGACTTGAAGGCCACGGTAGCATCCCGTTTTCCCCAACTGACCCCCATTTCCATTGATTACGCTCTCCTCGAAAAGGCTTCGAGAGTCCTTAATATCGAAGCCTCCTTTGACTGGGACGATGTGGGGTCGTGGATCTCGGTCGCAAAGCATCTCCGCTCTGAGGGTCAAGGCAACCAGACCAATACCGGGATCACAGCCGTCGACAGTGCCAGCAATATTGTCTTCAGTTCACAAGACAAGCACGTTGCACTCCTCGGCGTGGACAACCTTATCGTAGTGCAAACTGATGATGCCATTCTGGTTGCCACCCGCGAGCGGGCGGACGAAATCAAAAAAGTGGTGGCGCAACTCCCGGAGAGCTTGCTTTAGCCGAGGCTCTGAATTGTCCCGCGCAGATGACCCCTCATCCGATTCTCGCCATTGATTACGGTCAGTCACGGATCGGAATTGCCGCCACCGATGAACTTGGCATCGCCTCTCATCCCGTAGAAACGATCCACGTCAAGAGGACCGACCCACTACAGAGAATATCACAGATTGCCGTAGCACGGAATATCGTCCTGATTGTCGTCGGTCTTCCCCTGCGGCTCGATGGAAGTGAGGGCGAGGCTACCCAACGGGTCCGCCGCTTCGGCGACGCTCTCAAGGCGAAGCTCCCCCACCTTCGCCTGGAGTATAGCGACGAGAGGCTGACAACGATAAGCGCTTCGGAGAAGCTTCGAGAAGCGGGCAAGAACAACGAGGCTCAGCGCGACATTATTGATCAGGTAGCGGCTCTCGAAATACTGAATGGATGGCTCGAGGAAAATGAGTTCGGATAGTAGAGACTCAGGCTCCGGCTCAAGAGCGCGTTTTTGATGGCTTCCCCAGTGGCTGAGCGATAGTGAGTCTCTATGCGCACTGTCGTTCCCCTGCTGCTCATCCTGTTCGCTTCCCTCCCCTCAGGCGCTGCCCGGCCCAATATCCTCTTCCTGCTCGTCGATGACCTTCGATACGATACCTTCGGCTTCGCGGGGCACAAGATCTGCCGTACCCCGCACCTCGATCGTCTTGCAGAAGAAAGCCATGTTTTCAAGAACGCCTTCGTAACCACCGCGATCTGCATGGTGAGCCGGGCGAGTATCTTCACCGGTCAGTATGAAGCTCGTCACAAAATTCACGATTTCCGGACTGAATTCACGCAATCCGCATGGGCTGGCTCCTATCCCCTGCTCCTGAAAAAATCCGGATACCATACCGGATTTGTCGGTAAGTACGGGGTCGGTAACAAAATGACCGAGGCGCGCAAGACCTTTGATTTCTGGCGAGGCTTTGCTGGCCAGGGGAGATTTCTTGATCCGAAACGCCCTAACAACCAGCACCTGACCGCCCTGCAGGGAGATCAATCCCTTGAATTCCTGCGGACCGTCCCAGCGGACAAGCCATGGTGCCTCTCGGTCAGCTTCAAGGCCGTCCACTGCCAGGATGGGGCAAAACGACAGTTCCCGCCCGACGCGCGTGACGAAAACATGTTCTCCGGGATTACAATTCCGCCAGCACCGCTCTCTGAGCCTGCAATCTTCCAGTCCCTGCATGAACCCCTGAAAAATTCAGAATCCCGACGGCGCTGGGAAATTCGTTTTTCCCCAACGCTCTATCAGGAGACGGTAAAAGACTACTACCGACTTCTCTTCGGGGTGGACCGCGAAGTAGGCCGCATGAGAGAGGCCCTCAGGCAACATGGCATGGCCGAAAATACAGTGATCATCTTCACCTCTGACCACGGGTTCTACCTTGGGGAAAGAGGGCTTGCCGGAAAATGGTTTGCCCATGAGGAATCGATCCGGATTCCTCTTGTCATTCATGACCCTCGTGATCAGCGCAAGACAACACACTCCCTCGATAAACTGGCGCTCAACATCGATCTTGCGCCTACCATCCTTTCCTACGGAGGAATACGGGCTCCCGATCAGATGCAGGGACGCTCCCTCCTGCCTCTTCTTTCAGGCCAATCGAAAGGGTGGCGGAATGATTTCTTTTATGAGCACCATTTCATCCCCACCCGGATTCCGGAATCTGAGGCCGTCCGTGGTGAGCGCTGGAAATACATTCACTGGCTGGCTCCGAAGCCCGGGATCGAGGAGCTTTACGACCTCCAGTCCGACCCAATGGAACGTCAGAACCTCGCGGGAATGCCCTCCCACCGGAAGAGACTGGCGGAGATGCGGACCCGTTGGAAGGAGCTCAGGGAGGCTGCCAGATAGGTCAGACCACATGCGGTGAGATACCCCGCTTCTCTAACAATTCAATACCCGCCTCCAAAGCGAACTTAGAAATCTGCAATCCCGCTTTCCCGGATTTGCGAATCTGTGATAAGGGAAAGGACCATCAACCTGTGTCACATCGCCTGCCGGCCGGCCCTGCCAGCTCTCATCGTGGCCGCACTATCCGCCCATGGGGGAGAGCGCGGTCATTGGGCCTTCCAGCAATTACTGCCCACACCTCTGCCGGAAGTCATTCATGAAGAGTGGATCCGGAATGATCTTGACCGCTTGACCCTGTCACACAGTGACCAGGAGTCCATCGCGGCAATCCCACGCGCCACCCGACATAGTCTCATACGCCGCGCTTACTTTGACCTGATTGGTCTCCCACCCACTCCTGCCGAGGTTGAGGCATTCGTGAACGACCAGTCTGCTGATTCATGGGAAAAAGTGATCGATCACCTCCTCGCCTCGCCTCACTACGGTGAACGCTGGGGGCGGCACTGGCTTGACCTCGCGCGCTACGGTGATTCCAACGGCGGTGACGAAAATCACGCCTATCCCTTCGCCTGGCGTTATCGCAACTGGGTCATCAACGCCTTCAACCAAGACATGCCCTACGACCAGTTCGTTCGCGAGCAGTTGTCAGGGGACATCATGACTCCAACGCGGGCGACAAGCATTGCAGCCACCGGCTTTCTCGCCATCGGAACGAAAATTCTTGCCGAGAAGGATCCACTAAAGAAGCGCGCTGACATCGTCGACGAGCAGATCGATACGATCGGGCGGGTCTTTCTTGGGCTCTCCCTAGGTTGCGCACGGTGTCACGATCACAAGTTTGATCCCATCTCAGAGCGGGATTACTATGCTCTTGCCGGCATCTTTCACAGCACGGCAATCGAGGACCGGGAGTTAGTCACTCCTCAGGTAATCGAGGCCCGGAAAGCGCGCGGCGCCCAAACTGCACTTCTGAAAGAGAAAATCGACCTGTCCGAGAGGTCCCTGAAGGGCCTCGGAGACACGAAAGGAACCATTGAATGGGAAGCCGAGAACCTTGATCGTGGCAATATCGTCGTCGACCAAGAACAGTATGGAGCGGGAATTGGAATCATCTCGGACCCGGGCGCCCAGCGTAACTACGCGGAATACGATGTCGAAATCCCCCAACCGGGAGCCTACCAACTCGCCCTGCGCTACGCTGCCGCTTCTTCCCGTCCCGGCCGTGTATTGATCGACGGCACCGTGGAAATACACGATGCGATCTCCCGGGTCACAGGCGGGTGGATGCCCTCTGACCAAAGATGGCATCTTGAAGGAATGCTGCACCTTCAGAAAGGCAAGCGGGTTCTGCGCCTTGAGTCTGAACCGATGATGTCGCACCTCGACAAGATCAGGCTCACGCCGGTGCGGGATCCCAAAAAAATGGGTGCCCTCCTTGAGAAAATAAAAGCTCTTCGGGCCGAGGTATCGGACCTTGATAAGAAAGAAAAAGAGGACCTTCCCAAGGCTATGGCTGTGAGGGAGGGAGAGATTGCTGATGCCCGCATCAACGTCAGAGGAAATCCAAATGAACTCGGGGAAACAGTCCCTCGCGGCTTCCTCACCACCATCGGAGCGCCCGCCTACCCCGGAAAAATAACCACGCAAAGCGGCCGCCTCGAACTTGCGGAATGGATGACGTCACCCGCACATCCACTGACCGCGAGAGTCATGGTCAACCGGGTATGGCATTGGTTCTTCGGTGAAGGTCTTGTCTCCACACCGGACAACTTCGGAACCACCGGAAGCAACCCGGAGAACCAGCCCCTTCTCGACTATCTGACGCATTCGTTCCTGCGGAACGGATGGTCACTCAAGAAGCTTCACCGTCACATCATGCTTTCAAACACCTATCAGGCCTCCATCGGAAAGAATGGCCGAAAACCACTCCGGATGGAAGCGGAGGTGTTCCGCGACGCCGTGCTGGCCGTCTCCGGAGCACTCGCGCGGAAGGCTCCCGAGGGACCTCCCCCAGCAGTCAAGGCACAGGACCCGTCCCCAGCTGACATCGTCAAAAACAGACACATTTATGAAGAATATCGTCACCGCAGTATTTATCTCCCCGTGGTTCGTAGTCACGTCTACGACTTCCTGAGCCTCCTGGATTTCCCGAATCCAACCACGCCCACCGGAAGGCGTGGTAGCAGCACGGTAGCAACCCAGGCTCTGCTCATGTTGAATAGCCCATTCCTTATCGACCAATCAGCGGTCATCGCCGAACAGATCAGTTCCTACGAAGATCCTCTGCAGGAACTGTATCTGCGTCTGTTTTCCCGGCCGGTTAGCGAGGACGAGCGGACGGACGCCATGACCTTCCTCAGGCAGAGCGGCGAAAATGATTCCCGTGCCTGGGCTCTGCTCTGTCACACGCTTCTCATCTCAAACGATTTCCTTTATCTGCGATGAGCACCAAAATACCTGCTGCAGACCTGCTACCGCGCCGGGCCGCCCTCGGCCAGATGGCTCTCGGCTTTGGGGGACTGGCTCTCAGCACTCTACTTTCGGAGCAATCCCGGGGAGCAGCCCAGCTTCGGCCCCAGACCCTCTTTCCCGCCCGGGCGCGCCGGGTTATTTTCCTCTTCATGCACGGCGGGCCCTCGCATGTGGACCTTTTTGACTACAAGCCCAGCCTGGAGAAATTCAACGGGAAACCGCTCCCATTCCCGGAGCGCAAGGTCCAGTTTGCCAAGCGTGGCAACCTGCTGAAACCTCCATGGCCGCTCAGGCAGGTCGGAAACTGCGGCCACTGGATGTCCGAACTCTGGCAACACCTGCCAGAGGTTGCCGACGAACTCTGCATGGTCCATTCACTGTGTGAGACAAACGTGTCCCACGGAGGTGCGTGCATGAAAATGCATACAGGGGATGAAGCCCTCCTCCGGCCCAGCATGGGTGCGTGGATTAACTATGGCCTGGGCAGCGAAAACAACAATCTCCCCGGTTTCGTCACGATCTGCCCGACTTCCCTGCATGGAGGATCTGACAACTTCGGACCTGCCTTTCTTCCTGCCGAATTCGGCGGGGTTCCTCTGGGGACCCCCGGCTATCCAAATACCCCGGCAAAAAATGCACAGTTTCATTACATGACCAACGGGAGCATCAGCCACCAGAAGCAGGCCCTTCAACTCGGCCTTCTGCGGCGCATGCATGAACGCCAATCCGCTGGAGGCCAAGCCGGGACCCTCCTTGAGGACCGGATGAAAAGTTTCGAGTTGGCCTTCCGCATGCAAATGGCAGCACCGGAAGCAACTGACCTCTCCGGCGAGACCGAGGCAACCAGAAAGCTCTATGGCATGGATGACCCCAAGACGGAGAACTTTGCCCGGGAGTGCATCATGGCAAGGCGCCTCGCGGAGCGGGGTGTGCGCTTCATTCAGGTGAGTCATGCGCATTCGCTTAAATTCAACAATGAACAATGGGACCAGCACTCCCACCTCGAGAAAGGGCACTCGCTCAATGTCGGCCAGATCGACAAACCCATTACCGGACTCATTCTCGACCTCAAGGCCCGGGGGCTGCTGGAGGACACTCTGGTCCTCTGGGGAGGCGAATTTGGCCGCACCCCTACTACTCAGCAGGGCAACGGGCCTGTCGGCCGGGATCATCATCCTGACGGGTTCACGATGTGGATGGCGGGCGCGGGAGTACGAGGTGGATTCCGCTACGGCCGTACGGATGAGTTCGGTTACCACGCGATCGAGAACCGATGCACCGTCCACGACCTGCACGCAACCATTTTGCACCTTCTCGGCATCGATCATAGAAAGCTTACCTACCAGCACAATGGCAGGGACTTTCGCCTGACTGATGTCTACGGAGAAGTCGCCACCGATATCATCTCCTGACGAATCCACCCGGAGTCCCGCAGGCTTACCGACAAAGGGTGAAACGTTTTCCCTTCTCAAGTTCTTGCGGCCGGCCCTGATTACCCCCCCGTTCTCCATCGACAAGAGGTCTCTCGTCCCTAGCATCCCAGCGTGAAGATCCTGCCATCCCGCCGACCCGTTCCACCCGCACTTGCCTCGGTCCTTCTCGGCACTCTCGCGCTTGGTGCCTTTTCGCCCGGGTCCTGCGGAGAAGAACAACCGAACATTGTACTGATGATCGCAGACGACTGCACCTACCTCGACATGGAGGTGTATGGGGGGCAGGCCAGAACGCCAACCCTGAACAAGCTCGCGAAGGAGGGCCTAACTTTCAACCGCTGTTTCCAGACCGCGCCAATGTGCTCTCCCACCCGGCATAACATATACACCGGGCTCTACCCGGTTCGTTCGGGAGCATGGCCAAATCACACCCGCGTTTATCCGGGAACAAAATCGATTGCTCACTATCTGGGAGATTCCGGTTACCGGGTAGCCCTTAGCGGAAAGGGTCATATTTCCCCGAGGGAGTCCTTCCCTTTTGAATATTCCAATGATTTCAGCACCAACACGCCTGAAACTCGCCCCTTTTTCCCAAACCTGAAGAAGTTCATCGCCGAGTGCCGGAGCTCGGACACTCCCTTCTGTCTGGTTGCCTGCTCCAACGAGCCTCACTCCCCTTACACCATGGGAGATGCCTCTGCGTATCCCCCCGAGTCACTGAAACTACCCCCCTCGTGGGTTGACACTCCCGCAACGCGGGCCTCCTACTCGAAGTACCTCGCCGAAATTACCTACTACGACTGGCAGTGTGGAGCCCTGCTCTCACTCCTCGATGACTTCGGCCTCCGAGACAACACGCTCGTCATAGTGGTGTCCGAGCAGGGCTCCGCTTTTCCCTTTGCTAAATGGACCTGCTTCGAACTGGGCCTGGCCTCCGGAATGATCGCCCGATGGCCTGAGAAAGTGAAACCGGGCACCTCCACGGACGCACTAGTTGAGTATGTGGACCTCGTCCCGACCTTCCTCGAGGCCGCTGGCGCAACTCCCCGGGACCTCGATGGCAAATCCTTCCTTCCCGTTCTCCGCGGCGCTTCCAAGGAGCACAAGAAGTATACCTTCGGCTTGCAGACCACCCGGGGCATTATCAACGGCACCGAGGCTTTTGGAATCCGGAGCTGCGGCAATGCGCGCTACCGTTACATCCGGAATCTTCACCCGGAAGCCACCTTTACCAATGCGGTCACCCGCAAGGGGGGAGATGGAAAAGCCAACTTCTGGGTCAGCTGGCAGGAAAAAGCTCTTCAGGGGGACGCTCATGCCCGTGCAATGGTCGCGAAATACCAGCGCCGGCCTGCCGAGGAGCTGTATGACGTCAAGCAGGATCCCCATTGCCTTGTCAATCTTATCGAGGACGAGGATCTCACCGGGGTTCGGAAAGAGCTCTCAACCCAGCTGGATCGCTGGATGAAATCGCAGGGAGACAAGGGTGCCGCTACTGAGGAAATAGCCCACACCCGCAAGGCCAATTTCAATAGAAGCAAAAAGCGTAAGAAAAACTAGCCCTCCGCAGACAAGGCGACCCCGTTCTCCACCTCTCATCCATCCCACCATCATCCCTCCATGAAGATTCGTCTTTTCTTCAAACTCTTCGCTCTCTCCGCTCTCCCTCTGTCAACTGCGAAGATATCCGCGGCCGGGACTGACAACTCTGGGCCCAACATCGTTTTCATCCTCGCCGATGACCTCGGATGGGGCGAGCTCGGGTGCTACGGTCAAACGAAAATAAAAACCCCGAATATTGACCGACTTGCCGGTGAGGGGAT
>MDTD01198339.1_pt1 | contig 16449 bp, 13 predicted proteins | sample 811221 | NCBI WGS metagenome assembly MDTD01 (sample SAMN05326646, study PRJNA326480) | marine metagenome | isolation source: seawater | place: Pacific Ocean: South West | collected 2011 | reverse complement strand
TATTGTAAGGGAAATAGTAAATATATCTTCAATGGAGTAGATTAAACATTCTTTTTCTTGCTCCTGCTACTAAGGGGTCCTCTCCCAGCATTTCAAAAATTTTGAGAAGCGCTTGACGTGCTGCTCCGTTATTGTAACTAGGATCGGACGACATTAATTCCAGTAAAAGCTCAATACCTTTTTCATGATCCTTATCAATTACCGCAGAAAGGGCTGTTTTGTAGAGAGCCTCACTATCCCTCTGACTACCACTTAATTTTGCCTCCAATAGACTTATCTCATCTGGAGCCGGTGCTAAATTAGCAAAATATATTTGACCCCTAAGTGCTCCAACCTCAGAACTATTATGATCTTCAAATGGCAAGGCATCGAGTGCATAATTAGCCGCATCCAGATCACCCTTTAAAAATTGAGCTTGCGCTAATGCAAGAAGAATTTGAGAATTTTTTGGATCTTCAGATTGGGCTGATTCAAGAATATTAATTGCATCTTGGATATTTCCTGCCTCAATCATTTTTTGTGCAATAGAGACAATATTATTTTCCGCGCTGCCTGTAAATTTGTCTAATAAGTCACGTATCTCAGATTCAGGCGACGCACCAGTTAATTCTCCAACTACATTTCCATCTACAAAAAGCTTTAAAGCAGGGATACTTCTTATCCCAAATTGAGATGTGATTTCCTGAAGTTCTTCTGTATTTATTTTAGCTAGTATAAATTTTCCCTGATAGTCTTTAGCTAATTGAGATAAAACAGGCATAAGCATCTGACATGGTTGGCACCAAGAAGCCCAAAAGTCTACTAAGACTGGCTGTTTATGAGATCCTTCAAGAACCACGTCTGAGAAATTTTCATTCGTTATTTCGTATATATAGGCTGAATCATTCATTTTTTTATAATCTAAGAATCTAATTTTTAATATGTAGCATTCATTTTTTCACTATTCTTGCATAGTTGCCACACGATTACTTTTTATTTCCCTTTTTTTCTGAAACAAAAATACTAGTACTACAAAGATAATGGCGGGAATATAGCCCCATTGTTTTGCAGGTCGCTTCGTTGGTATTTGTAAGCCAATAAGTTCTTGGTCAAAAGAAAATCCAGCTTTTTCTGCCAAACTTCCAAACTCAACATTATCGATAATTATTCGATCTTTTTCAGTTCTTATACTAACACCAGATTGACTTAATGCCTGTTTCACTTCTACATTCTTTTGTACCTTAACTATAATCAGTTTTTTGTAGAAATCTCCATTTATTTTTTGCCCCTTAACTTGTACTCTTAATTGAGTATTCGTGGTTTCATTGCTAATAGATCTTATAAGCTCTGACCCTTTTTTCTCATAGTGAGGTGGATATATTTCATCCCATATAAACGACGGCCTAAGAAGTATGAAAGCAGCAATTAGCAAAAAAGCTATCTCCCACCATTTACACCGACCTATAAGGTAACCTTGAGTAGCAGAGGCAAACGCTAACATTCCTAATATCGATCCTAAAATTACTACAACAGCTTCTGTCCAATTATCTATTCCTATCATTAGTAATTCGGTATTAAATATGAACATAAAAGGTAAGATTGCAGTTCTTAAATCATAGGTAAATCCTTGTATTCCAGTTTTTATTGGATCTCCCTTTGATATTGCTGCTGCAGCAAAAGCGGCGAGCCCAACTGGAGGAGTATCATCTGCAAGAATTCCAAAATAAAATACAAATAAATGAACTGCGACTAGTGGAACAACAATTCCATTTTCAGCACCAAGAGCTATTATGACTGGCGCCATTAACGTTGAGACAACAATATAATTTGCTGTAGTGGGTAAACCCATACCTAGTATTAAGCTAATAACTGCTGTAAATATTAAAACAAGGGTAAAATTTCCTCCTGAAATAAATTCTACAAACTCTGTCATTACGAGCCCAAGACCTGTAAGTGTAACGGTTCCTACTATTAAACCTGCGGCTGCGGTCGCAACCCCAATACCAACCATATTTTTTGCTCCGTATATAAATCCTGAAATCATTTCTTCTATGCCACTGATCACACTTTCCATATTTATTTTTTTTCCACGGAAATAATTTTTAAGCGGGTTTTGAGTTAATAGAATAAATATCATAAAGATCGTGGCCCAAAAAGCAGACAATTCTGCTGATAGCCTTTCAACGGTAAGTAACCAAACTAGAACAATTACAGGTAAAAGAAAATAATAACCTGAAGATGCAACAATTTTTAAATTTGGTAATTCTGTAAATTCATATGAGGATATTAGATCATCTTTTTTACTTGATATCCGAAGAAGCCATATGTACGAAATAAGAATAAGGGATATTATTATCCAGATGGCCTTTTCATCAAAAATTTGCTTTATCCAACCTAGTCCAAAATAAACCATCCCAGAAATTATTATCAATGAAAATATTGTTATAAAAAATGATAATATTTTTCGCATCAAAGTATTTGAGCTAAGCCGAGGGAGACCTTTTAAATTTGATTTACAGGCCTCAAGATGCACTATATAAATTAAACCAATGTAAGCAATTATCGCTGGGAAAAATGCATGTTTAATTACTTCGATATAAGATATTCCAACATATTCAACCATCAAAAATGCAGCAGCCCCCATTATTGGGGGAGTTATTTGTCCATTTGTTGATGAAGCTACTTCAATTGCACCAGATTTTTCCCGAGAAAATCCCACTTTTCTCATGAGAGGGATTGTAAAAGTGCCTGTTGTAACAACATTTGCAATTGATGAGCCAGAAACCATTCCCGTCATCGCAGAGGAAACGACAGCAGCTTTTGCTGGACCTCCGCGCATATGTCCCATCGCAGCGAATGCGACTTGGATAAAATAATTCCCAGCACCCGCTCTCTCCAACAGTGAGCCGAATAGGACAAACATAAAAACTAAGCTGGTGGATACACCAAGTGCAATTCCAAAAACACCTTCGGTAGATAGCCAATAATGACTCATTCCTTTTGACAGGCTGGCACCTTTATGAGCTATTACGTCAGGCATGAAAGGGCCTGCAAATGCGTACAACATAAAAAATCCCGCCACAATCATAAGTGGCGATCCAAGAGATCTTCTTGAGGCCTCTAGTAGAATGGCAATTCCAAGTACTCCAATAAGGAGATCTAGTGCTATTGGATCTCCTGGCCGATTCGAAAGATCCGTGTAGAAGATTAGAATGTAGATTGTGCAAAAAACCCCTATAGAACCAATAGTCAAATCTTGGATCGGTAATGTATTATTTTTTGAGTTTTTCCAAGTTGGAAAAATTAAGAAGGCTAAAAAAATTGCAAACGATAGGTGAAGGGATCTAGCCTCAGTATCATTTAAAATAAAAAAATTTAAGCTAAATGGTAGAGGAGAGGCATACCATAATTGAAATAAAGACCAGAAGAATAATACGGCAAGAATCAGTGTTTTTATTTTTAAATTGGATGGCTCACGAAAACCTAGATCAAGAGAGGCAATAAAAGAATAAAAAGATCTATTTTGTAATTCTTGGGGTAAATTTTTTTGCATAATGCAAAATTTATTGATTTTTGTGGAAAAGATTTGAGTAGATGGTAAAAAGGGCCAACTTTATTGTTGGCCCTTAATAATTTACATCAAACCTGCTTCTTTATAGTATTTTTTTGCGCCATCATGAAGAGGTGCTGAAAGACCATCTTTTATCATTTGCTTTTTATCCAGCTTATTGAACGCTGGATGAAGCTTTCTAAAAGTATCGAAATTTTCAAAAACAGCTTTGACTACTTTATATATGACTTCAGGTGGAACATCTGAGGAGGTAACGAAAGTTGCCCCAACACCAAAGGTTCTGACATCGTCTTTATTTCCCTGATACATGCCTCCGGGAATTGTTGCTACACGGTAAAAGTCGTTCTCTGCTATCAGTTTATTTATCGCTGGTCCTTTGACTGTGACGAGCTTTGTATTACAACTTGTCGTTGCCTCTTTTATTGATCCGCTTGGATGCCCGACAGTAAAAACCATGGCATCGATTTTATTGTCACAAAGAGCTTTTGATTGTTCAGATGATTTTAACTCAGAAGCTAATTTAAAATCGCTCATTTTCCAACCTTTCTCTGCCATAACAACTTCCATAGTACCTCTTTGTCCAGAACCCGGATTTCCGACATTTACTCTTTTACCTTTTAAATCGTCAAAATTCTTTATTCCAGAGTCTGCTCTTGCTACCACAGTGAATGGCTCAGGGTGTACAGAAAAAATTGCTCTTAATTTTTTATTTGCACCAGCATCTTTAAATTTGCTTGAACCATTGTAGGCATGATATTGCCAATCTGATTGAGCAACGCCCATATCTAATTCGCCATTTCTTATTGCGTTCAAGTTGTATACGGATCCGCCAGTACTTTCTACTGAGCACCTCACGCCATGATCTTTCCGAGATTTATTGACTAAACGGCAGATAGCACCCCCAGTAGGGTAATAAACGCCAGTTACTCCACCAGTGCCGATTGTCACAAAGCGCTGCTCAGATGCCAGGGCTACGCTTGCAAAACAAAAGCTTATAACTAGGCTGGCACTTGCAATAGCACTAGTAATTTTATATTTCATCAACATTTGTCTATACCCTCTTTATATATCAATTCTTCAAAAATTTTTTTCCCCTCATGCACAATTACATCGAGTCAACGGAAAATAACGCGAATTGGCTTGTTTTTCCACTTAGAAAGACATTTTTTTTTAAAAAAATATGTGGAATTCCTGCCTTTTGTAGCGATACTCCCCGTAGCTTTAAGGATCATTTTCCCGTAAACTTCTTTTCTCAGGGCTGGGTTTCATATCCGGCCTAAATATAATCCTGCTTTTTTACGCCAATAGAGATTGTTTCTTAGTTTCGATTTGGCATTTTGTGCGCGCGAATGAAGAAAACGGCAATATTAGTCCTAGAAGATGGAAATGTTTTTCATGGCCAAGCTATTGGAGCCATGGGTAAAAATGTTGGAGAAGTCGTTTTTAATACTTCTATGACTGGATATCAAGAAATTATTTCTGACCCATCATATAAAAAACAAATAGTAACACTTACATATCCTCATATTGGCAATACTGGCACAAATTCTGAGGATGATGAGTCTTCCTGTGCACATGTTGCAGGTTTAGTCATTAAAGATTTAGCGATGGCAGCAAGTAGCTTTCGAAATCAAAAAAGTTTAGAGGATTATTTAATAAAAAATAAAGTTTTAGCAATCGCAGGAATTGATACCCGAAAGTTGACGAGAATTTTGAGAGATAAGGGTGCATTGGCTGGTTGTATCATGTGCGGTGATAATATTTCAGCGGAAAATGGAAGAGAAGAACTAAAATCCTTCTCAGGTCTATCTGGACTTGATTTAGCCAAAGAAGTTTCAACTAAAACTGCTTACCAGTGGGAAAAAGGTTCATGGCTTTTAAATGGCAAATCAAAAAGGATCGATAGAGAAAAACCGGTATATAAAGTTGTTGCATATGATTTTGGTGTAAAGAAAAATCTTCTTCGAATGCTCGTAGATAAAAATTGTGATGTGATCGTAGTGCCCGCAAAAACAAGTGTCTCTGATGTCCTTGCGTTTCATCCAGATGGAATTTTTTTATCGAATGGTCCGGGAGACCCAGAGCCATGTGAATATGCGATAAGTGCTGTTGATGAGCTGATTCAAAAAGGCAAGCCAACATTCGGTGTATGCTTGGGACATCAAATTATCGGAATAGCTAGTGGAGCAAAAACTATAAAAATGAAATTCGGCCATCATGGCGCGAACCACCCAGTCCAGAATTTAGAAAACCGAGAGGTATTGATTTCTTCTCAAAATCATTGTTTCGCAATTGATAAAAATTCCTTGCCAAATAATTTAAAGATTACCCATGTATCTTTATTTGATGGTAGCTTGCAAGGCATACATAGGATCGATAAACCCGCTTTTGGATTTCAGGGACATCCTGAGGCTAGTCCAGGCCCACATGATGCCTCGCCAATCTTTGATCACTTTATTAAACTAATGAAAGCTAACTGATATTAAAATATTTTAGGAAAAAACTTGAAGTAAATAAAAAAAATGCCCAAACGTAACGATATAAAAAGTATTTTGATAATAGGAGCAGGGCCGATAGTGATAGGTCAGGCATGTGAGTTCGATTATTCTGGCGCACAAGCATGCAAATCATTGAGAGAAGAGGGATTCAGAGTCATTTTAGTTAATTCAAACCCAGCTACGATAATGACTGATCCCGAAATGGCAGATGCAACTTATATTGAGCCGATAACTTGGCGTAATATTGAAAAAATAATTGAAAAAGAGAGGCCAGATGCCCTCTTGCCAACAATGGGAGGCCAAACAGCATTAAATTGCGCTTTAGATTTGGATAGGGAGAACGTTCTGAAGAAATTTCATGTTGAAATGATAGGCGCAAAAAAGGAAGCAATAGATAAGGCAGAAGATAGAGATTTATTTAGAAAATCAATGAAAAAAATTGGTCTAGAAATGCCGAAATCTGCAATAGCTCATTCCCTCGAAGAGGCAAATCAAGTGCAATCCAGCATTGGTTTTCCAACAATCATTAGGCCATCATTCACAATGGGTGGTTCAGGCGGCGGGATAGCATACAATCATGAAGAATTTGAGGAAATTTGTATCCGTGGTTTGGAAAATTCTCCTACTTCAGAGTTGCTAATTGAAGAGTCAATAGCAGGTTGGAAGGAATTTGAAATGGAAGTTGTGAGGGATTATAAAAATAATTGCATCATTATTTGTTCTATTGAAAATTTTGACCCCATGGGCGTGCATACCGGAGATTCTATTACTGTTGCACCGGCTCAAACTTTGACTGATAAAGAATATCAAATTATGAGGAATGCATCTCTCGCTGTACTGCGAGAGATTGGTGTTGATACTGGTGGATCTAATGTGCAATTTGCTATAAATCCAACAGATGGTCGCATGATTATCATTGAAATGAATCCACGAGTTTCTCGCTCATCTGCATTAGCATCTAAGGCGACGGGATTTCCAATAGCAAAAATAGCTGCAAAGTTGGCAGTGGGATTCTCATTAGATGAATTACAAAATGATATAACGGGAGGTTCGACACCAGCATCTTTTGAGCCGACTATAGACTATGTTGTGACAAAGGTACCTAGGTTTGCATTTGAAAAATTCCCTGAAGCTAATTCACTATTAACCACCCAAATGAAGTCTGTTGGAGAAGTTATGGCCATTGGCCGTACCTTTCAAGAGTCAATTCAAAAAGCACTTAGAGGTCTTGAGACTGATAAAACAGGATTTGATTCAATTTTTAATTTAAACAGCTTGAAAGCCAGAAAAAAAATAAAAAATTTTATTGGAAACCCTGGCCCTGATAGGCTTTGGTACATCGGTGATGCGTTTCGTCTAGGCATGAGCGTAGAGGAAATTTTTCATATTACGAAAATTGATAAATGGTTTTTAACTCAAATACAAGACATAATTATCGAAGAAAAATTGATAGTGAGATATGGTTTCGATGCTCTAAAAAAAGATCGTTTATTTGAATTAAAACAAAAAGGTTTTTCGGATAAAAGGTTATCAAACCTTCTACAAATTTCAGAAGAAAAACTGCGCACACACCGTCACTCTTTGGATATCCATCCCGTATATAAAAGGGTGGATACATGTGCTGCTGAGTTTAAATCAACAACCGCATATATGTATTCAACATATGAAGATGAATGCGAGTCGATACCGTCAAAAAAAGAAAAAATAATGGTTTTAGGTGGTGGACCTAATCGAATAGGACAGGGAATTGAATTCGATTATTGTTGTGTTCATGCCGCATTAGCGATGCGCGAAGAGGGGTATGAAACTATAATGGTAAACTGCAATCCTGAAACTGTATCTACCGACTATGATATTTCCGATCGACTGTACTTTGAGCCACTCACACTTGAAGATGTTTTTGAGATAGTAATAAAGGAGAAGCCAAAAGGAGTAATCGTTCAATATGGAGGGCAAACACCATTAAAGCTAGCAAAAAAGCTCAGTGAGCTTGGTGCAAATATCATAGGAACCTCACCAGATTCTATCGATTTGGCAGAAGATAGAGAACGCTTTCAGAAATTGGTTGAAAAGTTGCATTTAAGGCAACCGCCAAATCGAACAGCTACTACTACACACCAAGCGGCTCAATTGGCTGATGAAATTGGATATCCAATAGTTGTTCGGCCCTCTTATGTTTTAGGTGGAAGAGCTATGGAAATAATCCATGACAAAGAGGATTTGAAGCGATATATGCAAGATGCGGTTAAGGTCTCTAATGAGTCACCTGTTCTATTGGATCGCTTTTTAGATGACGCTATTGAAGTAGATATAGACGCAATTTGTGATGGAGAAAGTGTGCTAATAGGAGGCATCATGGAACACATCGAACAGGCAGGAGTCCATTCAGGTGACTCGGCATGTTCCTTGCCCCCATATACCCTGAAGGAGTCATTGCAGAATAAAATGAGGGAGCAGATAAAAGCTTTGGCGCATGGATTGAAGGTCGTTGGCCTTATGAATACACAATTTGCCATAAAAGGTGACGACATATTTTTAATTGAAGTAAATCCCAGGGCATCTCGTACTGTCCCGTTCGTATCAAAGGCCATCGGTCGTCCATTAGCAAAAATTGCCGCTAGATGCATGTCAGGTATTTCGCTAAGTGCGCAAAATGAGAAAGACGAAGTTATACCAAAAAACTTTTTCGTAAAAGAGGCTGTGTTTCCTTTCGATAAATTTCCAGGTGTCGATACCATTCTTGGTCCTGAAATGAAATCTACGGGCGAGGTGATGGGGGTAGGATCAACATTTGGAGAGGCTTTTGCAAAGTCCTTAGAAGGGGCAAGTGTATGTCTTCCCAGAGAGGGCAAAGCATTAATTTCTGTAAGAGAGGCAGATCGAATTCGAGCGGTACAGGTGGCAACTAATTTAACTAATTTAAATTTTGAGATTTTTGCAACCCGTGGCACAGCTAATGCTATTAGAAAAGTAGGAATAGATTGTACAGTTGTAAACAAAGTGGCAGAGGGTAGGCCACATATAGTAGATATGATTAAAAATGATGAGTTTAATTTGATTATAAATACTACAGAGGGCAAACAGGCGATTATTGACTCAAGATCAATTAGAGCAGCTGCTCTTCAGCATAAGGTAAGCTATACCACGACAATTTCTGGAGCCGAAGCTGTTATATTATCGTTGCAGCAGCCAGATGAGTTGACTGTTAAAAGTCTTCATGATTTACACTAGGCAAAAATATTTATGCAAAAACATCCAATGACATTGCAGGGCGCAGAAAAATTACGTGCTGAGCTAATTGAACTTAAGACAAGAAAGCGTCCTGAGGTAGTAGCAGCAATAGCAGAGGCAAGAGCTCATGGTGATTTAAAGGAAAATGCCGAATATCATGCTGCTCGCGAACAACAAGGCTTCATTGAAGGAAGAATACAAGATATAGAAGCAAAGCTATCGAATGCTCAAATTATTGACATAAAAAAATTAAAACCAGAGGGTAAAGTCGTTTTTGGATCGACAGTAGTTTTATTAGATTTAAAATCAAACGAAGAAAAGTCATACCAGATTGTCGGTGTTGATGAGGCTGATTTAAAAAACAATAAGATCTCCGTTTCTTCCCCAGTTGCTAGCGCCCTTATTGGTAAAGAAGAGGGTGATGAGGTATCAATGAATACGCCTGGCGGTGAGAGTGAATTTGAGATTCTAGAAATTCATTATGTCTAGATTCACTTTATCTTAAAAGACTCAAGTAAATTTACTTTGCGATTTGTCTGGATTTTTTTTAAATAAAATCGCAATTTGACCTATGTTTTGAATCAGATTGCTGTCAGTATTTTTTGCAATTGTCTCTGCAAAATTGACTCGCATAGATTTTTCAGCAATCATCTTTACCTTTATTAGCTCATGATCATTCAATGCTCTGCTTATTTCATTAAAGACATTTTCATTTAAGCCTTTTTGCCCGACCCTTACGATTGGCTTTAGATGATGAGCTTGACTCTTCAGGAACTGAATAGTTTTTTTATCGAATTTCATTATTTTCTATTTTGAACTCATTTCGGTGTATATTAAAAATCAGGAGCTTTCTTTAGATGTAATAATAATCAACTTTAAAAAAAATGCCAAAATCAAAAAGTAAAAAAGAATGGATCAAACGCCATGTTAAAGACGAATTTGTGAGAAAATCGTCAAAAGAGGGTTTTAGGTCGCGGGCCGCGTACAAACTTTTAGAATTGCAAGAAAAAAGCCAATTTATAAAAAAAGGTCAAATTATTGTAGATTTGGGCGCGGCTCCTGGTGGGTGGCTTCAAGTTGCAGAGCAAATTTTAGGGAATGATGGAGTGATCATAGGACTTGATGTATTAGAAATTGCCCCCTTGGTAAACGTAAACACAATTAAGGGTGATATTTTTAATCCGGAAACATTAAGACAATTAAGGTTAATTTTGGAACAAAAACAAGTAGACCTTGTAATTTCGGACATGGCACCCAATATTAGTGGTATAGCGTCTGTGGATCAGCCTAAATCTATGTTTTTATGTGAATTAGCGCTCGACTTTTGCAGGCAAGAGCTTAAAAAAGGTGGTAGTTTTGTAGTCAAGGTATTCCAGGGGGAGGGTTTTGACCCTTTTTATAAGGAGCTACAAGCTAATTTTCGGAGAGTAAATAGTCGAAAACCAAAGGCAAGCCGCCCCAGAAGTCGTGAGGTTTATTTAGTAGCCGAAAGCTTTTTGGTGTAGTAGGTTACCAATTGTAAGTTTTTAAGTTAACGAATTTATAAAGTAATAGAAAAGATTACGCAGTACAGAGAGGATTATGTTTTGAATGATATGACGAAAAATATAGTTTTGTGGGTAATAATTGCCATTGTCTTAATGACAGTGTTTAACAGTTTTACTTCTCAGAAATCAAACATACCTCAAATGGATTATTCTGAGTTCATGGAGAGCGTTCGATCTGGAAACATTAAATCAGTACTTATCTCTGAAAACCCAACCTCGACAACGATATCAGGGCAAACTATTTCTGGTGCTAGATTCACGACCACAGCCCCGAGAGATATTTTTATGATTAGCGACCTATTGGCTGCCGAAATTCAAGTTACTGCCAAGAAAGCTGAAGAGCCATCAATGCTATGGCAAATACTCATAAACTGGTTCCCACTTTTCATCTTGATCGCTCTGTGGATTTTCTTTATGCGTCAAATGCAAGGCGGCGGCGGCGGTCGAGGAGCAATGTCCTTTGGGAAATCTAAGGCTAGGATGTTGACAGAAGATCAAGTCAAGGTGAATTTTGGTGATGTCGCAGGATGTGAGGAAGCGAAAGAGGAAGTGAAAGAGCTTGTTGACTTTCTAAAAGATCCCTCAAAATTTCAAAAACTGGGTGGCAAAATACCTAAAGGGGTTTTAATGAACGGCCCTCCAGGTACAGGTAAAACGCTATTGGCAAGAGCCATAGCTGGCGAGGCAAAGGTTCCTTTCTTTACGATATCAGGCTCGGATTTTGTTGAAATGTTTGTTGGAGTTGGTGCGTCTCGAGTAAGAGACATGTTCGAGCAAGCAAAAAAGCATGCACCTTGTATTATCTTTATAGACGAGATCGATGCAGTGGGGCGACATCGAGGCGCTGGTCTTGGTGGAGGACATGATGAGCGAGAACAAACCCTAAACCAATTACTCGTTGAAATGGACGGCTTTGAGGGCAATGAAGGCGTGATCGTTATAGCCGCCACAAATAGACCTGATGTCTTGGATCCGGCTCTTTTGCGTCCAGGTAGATTCGATAGACAAGTTGTTGTTGGGTTACCAGACATTCTTGGAAGAGAGCAGATACTCAAAGTCCATTTGAGGAAAGTACCACTCAATGATGACGTTAAACCACACATCATCGCAAGGGGAACCCCTGGTTTCTCTGGTGCTGATCTTGCAAATCTAGTCAATGAAGCAGCTCTTTTTGCAGCGCGGGCTAATAAAAGATTGGTAGATATGGACGACATGGAGAAAGCCAAAGATAAAATAATGATGGGAGCTGAGAGAAAGTCGATGGCCATGAAGGAAGAGGAGAAAAGGCTCACCGCTTATCATGAGGCAGGACACGCGATCGTGGGTTTGAAAGTGCCTTCTCACGATCCAGTTTATAAAGTTACCATAATCCCCAGAGGTAGAGCGTTGGGAGTTACCATGTTTTTACCTGAAGAAGATATTTATAGTCACAGCAAGGAAAGACTTGAGAGCCAGATCTCCAGCCTTTTTGGTGGTCGAATTGCTGAGGAACTTATTTTTGGCGGGGATGCAGTAACAACTGGAGCTTCAAATGACATCATGAGAGCTACAGAAATTGCAAGAAGTATGGTGACAAAATGGGGATTATCAGAAAGGATGGGGCCTCTTTCTTACGGAGAGGACGAAGAAGAGGTTTTTCTGGGCAGATCGGTAACACAGCACAAAGCTCTTTCAGATGATACTGCCCATGCTATTGACGAAGAAGTCAGAGTCTTCATCGACCGTAATTACAAAAGAGCGGCAAAAATTTTAGAAGAAAATTTGGATCGGCTTCATGCTATGGCTGAAGCATTGATTAAATTTGAAACAATTGATAGCGATCAAATCGCCGATATCATGGGTGGAAGAGACCCAAGGCCACCATCTGGTTGGGATGACGACTCTCAAGCGGGTGGACCATCCTCCTCAACAAAGGATAACAAAGATAGCAAGGATACTCCGATTGGAGGGCCAGCAGGTCAACACTAAACTTAAAAATTTTCAACTTCATGAGCCGGAAAGTTTTACTTCTCCGGCTTTTGCTTTTTATGCTAGACGCTAATAATTCAAAGTTTAATCTGAAGGATTTCCCAAAGATTATGGGCATTCTCAACGTAACTCCCGATTCTTTTTCTGATGGAGGAAATTTTTTAAATTTAGACGAGTCACTTCGACATGCTGAACATATGGTGATTGAGGGCGCAGATATTATTGACATAGGTGGAGAATCATCAAGACCTGGCTCTGAGCCTGTAAGCACTCAAGAAGAAATTGATAGAATCATACCTGTAATTGAAGCAATAGCTGATAGACTAGATATTCCTATTTCCGTCGATACAAGCAAGCCCGATGTTATGTCAAATGCAATTAATGCAGGCGCTTGTATGATTAATGACATTAATGCGCTTAGGGCAGAAGGCGCAATAGATGTAGCTGCAGAAACACAAGCATTTGTTTGTTTAATGCACATGCGGGGAAAACCAAAAATAATGCAGGAATCACCACATTACAAAAATGTTGTGCAGGAAGTTAAGAATTTTTTGCTTACGAGAGCAGATTTGTGTGAGAAATCAGGCATACTAAAAAATAAAATAGTAATCGATCCTGGGTTTGGTTTTGGAAAAAATTTAAATCATAATTTGTCTTTATTGAAAGAGCTTCCACAGTTTGCATTTGGTGATTATCCTATTCTGGTAGGAATTTCTCGAAAATCGATGTTGGGTGAAATCACTAGACGCTCTGTAGATCGAAGGCTGGCTGGTAGTTTATTTTCAGCATTGATAGCTCTACAGAAAGGTGCATCTATTTTAAGAGTACACGATGTAGCAGAAACAAAAGATATAGTAAGATTGTGGCAGGCTCTCGAGAGTACATAAAATAAAAAAAGAGGATTTATGCCAAAAAAATATTTTGGTACTGATGGCATCAGAGGAACAGTGGGCATCACCCCCATCACTGCTGATTTTATGTTGAAATTTGGCTGGGCTGTTGGGAAGGTTTTATGTGGTGAAAATGGTGGAAGTGTTTTAATTGGAAAAGATACCAGAATATCTGGATACATGTTTGAATCGGCCCTTGTAGCAGGCTTGGCTTCTGCAGGTGTTGATTCAAAATTACTCGGTCCTTTGCCTACGCCTGGTATAGCATTTTTAGCTAAAACCTTTAAGTCTAATGCAGGAATAGTGATAAGCGCATCTCATAATTCTTACAAAGATAACGGCATTAAATTATTTGATTCAAATGGTTGTAAATTAGCTGATGAAAAAGAAATTGAAATCGAAAAAATGCTTAGTAAAGAGATTAGTTCCATTGAATCAGTTGACGTAGGAAATGCTAGACGAATAAATGATGCCAGTGAGCAGTATGTAAATTTTTGTAAATCGACTCTCCCAGAAAACTTTAGGTTGAATGGTCTAAAGATTGTTTTAGATTGCGCCAATGGGGCTGCTTATAAAGTTGGTCCGCGATTATTTGAAGAGTTGGGCTGCGATTTGGAAATAATCGGAAATAGACCTGATGGCTACAATATAAATGAGAAGGTTGGTGCGACACAAACACAATCATTAGCAAGCACCGTTTTGAAAACAAAAGCCGATTTAGGAATTGCACTAGATGGAGATGGTGACAGGGTTGTAATGATTGATGGGCAAGGAAATCTTCGAGATGGAGATGATATTTTATTTATCTTAGCTAACTCTAGAAAACGCTCAAAAACTTTTTCAGGTAACTTAGTTGGAACATTAATGACTAATTTGGGGCTTGAAGTCGCATTGAAGAACATTGATGTTAAGCTCAGAAGGACGCAAGTAGGAGACAGATATGTTCTTGAATGTTTAAAAAAGGAAAATTGGAACTTAGGAGGGGAGCCATCTGGCCATATCATTTGTCTAGATAAGACAACAACTGGAGATGGCCTTATTGCTGCCCTTCAAGTTTTAGTGGAAATTAAAAACACAGAGAGAAAATTAGAGGAGCTGTGTTATGGTTTGGAGAAATTTCCACAAAAATTACTAAATATTACAGTTAAACCTGAAGCAGTGGATGGCATTATCAACGGAAGTACTCTTCGCGATTTAGTTACATCTACGGAGTCGAATTTAGGAGAGGAGGGTAGAGTTATTATTCGGCCATCTGGCACTGAACCCTTAATCAGAGTTATGGTTGAAGGAAAAGATGAAGATAAAGTAACCTTTCATGCTGAATCAATTGCAGAAGCAATTAAAGGGCAACTTTAAATTTTTTATATTTCAATAGCATGAGAAAACACAACGCTCTTATCTAATGAAATTTACTGGATTAGGGTGAAAAAGCTCGGATGTATAGCAAGCTGCGTTGACAAGCCATTGATCTCAGTAACTCTAAACGGTAAAGTGCTGTCCCCTAAAAGTTTTATAAGAGGAAAGACTATGCGACAACCATTGGTGGCCGGTAATTGGAAAATGAATGGTTCTCCAGAGAGCGTAAGAAGTTTGCTTGATGAACTAAAAAAATCCTCGAGCGGAATAAACAATGTTGAAATGGCCGTTTGTTCTCCACATATATTTTTGGAAAGTATAAAAAATTTGCTGGAGGGGACATCAATTAGTTGGGGTGGCCAAGATATTTCGGTGCATTCCTCAGGAGCTTTTACCGGAGAGACTGCAGGCAGCATGTTGGCTGATTTTGGGTGTAAATTCGTAATCATTGGCCATTCGGAGAGAAGGCAATATCATGCAGAGAGTAATGAACTTGTTTCTGCAAAATTTGGTGCAGCATTGAATGCTAATCTAATTCCAATTTTTTGTATTGGAGAAACATTGGAGGAGCGAGAGAGTGGCATCATGGAAGACATTTTATCCAAACAGATAGACGCCGTCGTTAACGAGCATGGAGTAGAAAAGCTTGGCGCAGGGGTAATAGCTTACGAGCCAGTTTGGGCAATCGGCACCGGAAAAACGGCTAGCCCCTCTCAGGCACAAGAAGTTCATTCTTGGATTAGGGATCGTATTTCCAACAGTAGTCCGGAAATAAGCGAAACTATAAAAATTCTTTATGGTGGTAGCATGAATCCAGGTAATGCAGCCGATTTAATCGCTCAAAGAGACATCGATGGTGGATTAATCGGCGGGGCATCTCTAAAATCAGATGATTTTTTAGCGATATGCAAATCTGCAGTTTCATAAAGAAATAGGGCTTTTCAATGGAAACCATACTTGTTGTTGTTCATTTAATTTTAGCTATTGGGCTTGTTGGATTAGTTTTAATACAGCATGGTAAGGGAGCAGATATGGGCGCCGCATTTGGTTCGGGCGCCTCTGCATCTGTTTTTGGATCGACTGGTGCAGGGAATTTTCTTAGCCGAGCAACGGGAATATTAGCTGCGCTCTTTTTTGCCACTAGTTTAGCGCTAGCATATTTTGCTATGGAAAGTAATGAATCTACGTCGGTACTAGATGAACCGACGACTCCGGCATCAATAGAAAGGGCAGAATCAGCCCAAAATCAAGATCTGCCTCAGATTCCAGAGTCAGAAAAATCAGACAGTGATGTACCAGTTATTCCTGAGTGAGTCTTATTTGCATTTAAGCCGAAGTGGTGGAATTGGTAGACACGCTATCTTGAGGGGGTAGTGGCGTAAGCCGTGCCGGTTCAAGTCCGGCCTTCG
>MDTD01062522.1_pt1 | contig 16451 bp, 8 predicted proteins | sample 811221 | NCBI WGS metagenome assembly MDTD01 (sample SAMN05326646, study PRJNA326480) | marine metagenome | isolation source: seawater | place: Pacific Ocean: South West | collected 2011 | reverse complement strand
TGCGGGCTATAAACTTCCCGAGTCGGAGGAGCGCCCTGGTGCGCGGCAGCCGAGGAAGAAGAACGAGAACAGGAAGCCGAAGTGAACTTCGGGGTGATCTGGCGGGAGGGGGTTTCAACAGGCATTTCCGTTGCCGCACCCCGAATTGTCTGGGGTCCTGAGGCTGGTGCTGAGTGACCGTGGTCTCTCGATCTTTTATTGCAGCCAAAGAGGGCATTAACCGCTTTCGGGCCAGCTCTGAAAGCGTTAAGACATCGGCATGAGATCACTGCTGTACTGCCTTCTCGTCTCGGTGGCCTGCGTGCACGCCGAGAGGCTTCCCAATATCCTGATCATCATGGCGGATGACTGTACCTTCAACGATTTACCGGCCTATGGGGGGCAGAACGCAAAAACCCCAAATATTGACAAGCTTGCCGGAGAGGGCCTTCTGTTTGAACGCGCCTACCTCTCCGAGGCGATGTGTCAACCGTGCCGGGCTGAATTGTTCAGTGGGCAGTATCCAACCCGGAACGGGTGTGCATGGAACCACTCAGCCAGTCGGGATTCAGTTACCAGCATGCCGCATCATCTTGAGCCACTGGGCTATCGGGTGGGATTGGCCGGGAAAGTGCATGTTAAACCCAAGAAGGTATTCCCGTTTGAGGAAGTTGGCGGCTTTGACTCGAATTGCGTCCGGAATCCAACCCGGCCTCACCAGATGTCGGGTATTTCAGAATTTATCAAGAGGGACCAGAAGAAGCCCTTCTGTCTGGTGGTGGCACTTGTTGAGCCTCACATTCCATGGGTGATGGGAGATGCGTCACAATATCCTCCCACAAAGATAAAGCTTCCTCCAAATATAGCCGACACTGCACGGACCCGGCAGGATTTTTCCGCCTACCTCGCAGAGATCACCTATATGGATGGTCAGGTGGGAGAAATCCTCCAGGCGCTTGAGGAGAGCGGAAAGCAGGAGAACACACTGGTTCTGTTCACATCTGAGCAGGGGTCACAGTTTCCCGGATGTAAATGGACCAACTGGGACACGGGAATCCACACGGGCCTGATCGCACGGTGGCCCGCAAAGATTCGGAAGGGCAGAACTACCGAGGCGGTAGTGCAGTATGCTGATATCATGCCCACCCTCCTGACTCTTGCGGGCTGTGACGTCACAGAGAAAGCCTACGATGGAACGAGCTTCGCCGAAGTGCTCCTCGGCCAGAAGGACACGCACAGGGAGTATGCATATGGTTTGCACAACAACATTCCGGAGGGCCCTCGTTATCCGGTGCGGACTGTGAGTGATGGGGAATGGCGTTATATCCGGAATCTGCTACCTGACGAAATATACATTGAGAAACATCTGATGGGGATGAAAGGGACGGGGGTTTTGAATAATCCCTACTGGGCGACCTGGGTGAGGGATTCCTGGAACAATCCTCATGCCTATAAGGTTGTGCGTCGTTATATGCGTCGTCCGGCTGAGCAGCTCTACCACACCACAGAGGATCCGTATGAAATGACTAATCTGGCCGGCAACCCTGAGTTTTCTGGCATACAGAAGCGGTTAAGCGGGGAGCTTGATCGCTGGATGAAGGAGCAGGGAGATCCGGGAGCCGCTCAGGACACCCAGCGCGCGCATAAGGCTGCGAAGGAAGGAAAGCATCTCTATGGTGTGAAGTAGGGGAGCGTAAGGCCGTACTTGAAAAGCGATTGAGTACTTCCATGGTTCATTTCCGCCTCTGGCGGAAAAGCCATTCGTGTATCTCGGAATCATTGAACACCTTACTCGTGATCATGTGCCCGGCCGGGAGCTCACTGTACTTGTGAGCAATTCCCTTTTCGGTGAGGGCCGCGGAAATATCGCGGGCTCGCTGGACCTTGACGGATTTATCTCGACGGCCATGGAAGATCCATATCCTGACACCCTTGAGATGAGAGACGTCTTTGATGTTGGCAGCTCCTGCAAGAGGTACGGCAGCGGTGAAGAGGTCGGGGCGCTTGTTGATGAGATGCCACACTCCGTATCCGCCAAGAGAAAATCCTGTCAGGTAGACCCGCTTGGGATCCGCCGCCTTAGTTTCCCGGAGGAAGTCCTCGAGAAGTGATATTACGGAATCTCCCGAGCGGGTCATCCACGCTTGTCCGTGGTCACATTGGGGGGCAATGAGGATACACGGGTGCTTGGAAATATTGCGAACGAATGAGGCTGGGACTGCGACCTTTGTCTGTTTGACGTTGTCGGCGCCGCACTTGGCGGATCCGTGGAGGTAGATGACGACCGGAAGGGCAGAGGAAGGAGAGATTTCAGCGGGAGCGTAGATCTTGTAGACAATATTTCCGTGTGAGCCACCAACCCAGCGACCTGCAAAAAAACGGGCGTAGTTTCCCGCTGCCGGCGCAGCGAATAACGGAGCGATCGTGGTCAATAAGATCAGGATCGAAAGGGCCTTGGTCATCGATGTATCTGGGCTGTTCGTTGAGTATCCGGTCCTTGGAGCGTCAGAGCATTTCTCAAGGCCAAAGGAGAGCTGAGGCAACGAGTCATGAATCAAATATTCAGGCCAACCTGAGAATAATCCATTCACCGGCGAGTTTGGCGCATGCTGCGTCCCACACAAGCTTGGAAAAGGCACCCTCCCCTCCTGTGGGCCGGAACTTGATGGAGGGAAGTTGCGACCCTATCCTAGTCCCTTGGGGTGATTCCATACGTGGCAGGAAGGAGGGCCTCTCCGAGCTTCGCCGTCACGATCGGCTAATTGATCAACTGTTCGTGATATTGAGGTGGACTCGTTGTTTTTTCAGTTCATCACCGTGACCGGGAAGAGCCAAGAAACCGATTGACCGGCGGCCGATATTCTAGTTTCCAAGTGCAGTGGATTTTGACCCCTACTACGCATCATCATGAAAACAACCATTCTCACTCTGGCGCTCCTCTTCAGCGCTCTGTCCATGCTCGAGGCCCAGAATCCGCCGAAGGGATTCGAAAAAGTTGATCAGGAAATCGTCATTACCGCGGTGCGGTTCCAAATGAAATACGATGTGTCCACCTTTAACGTTGAACCCGAAAGCACGGTTAAGCTTACGTTCCGGAATCCGGACGACCTGCCTCACAATCTCATCATCTGTACGCCTGGCAAGTCGGGGGGTAAAGACAAGGGAGAAGGACTGATCGAAGATGTCCTCGAGCTGGGAGCGAAGGGGGAGGAGATGAACTGGGAGCCCAAGGGGCACCCCCGTATTCTTCACAGCTCAGGGATGGTCCAACCGAAGAAAGAGGCAGTCATTTGGTTCAAGGCACCCAAGGCGGAGGGAGCTTATCCTTACGTCTGCACATTTCCGGGCCACTTCACACTGATGAATGGGATGATGAAGGTCTCAAGGCAGGATACGCCGGGGGTCCCCAAACCGGCGGCAAAAGAGAAAGACCGCTCGAAGGATCTTCTCAAGATCGGTGGAGAAGTGGTGGTAGCAGAGCGGACGAGAATTTTCCGGGCCCCGATCGTCAAATCGAGCGGTCGGGCCATTCACGTCGGTCTGCCTGATGGCATGAACTACACCTTTGACCCGCGAACCCTTGCGGTGCGGAATATCTGGGGCGGTGGATTTCTCAATCTGAATGAGGAGCGCCGTGGGCGCGGCCAGCCCAATTCACGACGTGGTGATGGGTCTCAGACCTTTATCGAGAATCTCGGGATCCTCCGACCGGTTATCGGAGGAAGTGCCGTGGACTTTGAGTTCAAGGAGCCCGACGTGAAAGATCATAAGAATATTGAAAAGTGGCTCTGGGAGGATCGTGATTTCCCCGAGCTGCTGGCTTCGGTGGACGCAAACTACCATGGGCATAGCCTCGAGTCGGCGACCGGCGATCCGGTGTTCCGCTTTCGCGTAGGTCAGAATGAGTTTTTGAAAGGGGTTCGGTTTTCTCAGGGGGGTCGCCTCGAGCTTGTCCTGCGTGCAGAATTAAAAACTAACCAGGTATTTGAAGTTTCAGCGGAGGGGCTGAGCGATATCAAGGTCGGAGGTGGTAAGCTCGCCGACGGTAAGTGGACTTTGCAGGCCGGTACTGCCCAAGCCTACACCTTCAGTGCCAAGCTGGAGAAACCATTGATGAGCCGTCCTTATGTGAACAAGGAGGAAAACTGGGGAGAGCAACCCGTCGTGCGTAACAAGGAAAAGGGAGGTAAGAAGGAGATGGAGCTTCCTCCCGGTTACTCCTTCGAGAACTGGGAAGCACCCAAGGATATTTACGGCAGGGACCAGCTTTTTGAGCCCACGGGAATCGCGGTGGCAAAGGATGGAACCGTGGTAGTCGCTACCAGAACGGCAGGTATCTGGCGGATCAGGAATGACAAATGGACTAAGTTTGCCGAGGGAACCTATGAATGTCTCGGAGTCTGGATCGAGGACGACAAGGGCGACCAGTTCGTTGTCATGCAGAAGCCGGAACTAACCCGGATGAAGGACAGCAATGGTGACGGTCGAGGCGATAGCTTCGAGACTGTTTGCGATGATTATGGATTCCATGGTAATTATCACGAATACGCCCATGGTCCTGTCAGGGACAAGGAGGGGAATTATTATTTTTCACTGAATCTTTCTCACGGAGGCAATGAGCGGACCTCCTGGAGAGCGGGAGGGCCGTTCATGGGTTCCATGGGAGGATACCGGGGGTGGGCCTGCCGGGTTACCCCGGGAGGCAAGTTTGAGCCCTTTGCGAATGGTCTGCGCAGTCCAGCAGGTATTGGAGTAGATCCGGAGGGACGGATCTGGTATGCCGAAAACCAGGGAGAGTATGTGGGCTCTTCCAAGGTAGTACCCCTTGAAAAGGGAAAATTTTATGGGCACCTCTCCGGACTTCTGACCCTGCAGGGAAAAATGAAGCCTGACTCGGCTGAGCTGAAGTTCGACAAGTGGAAGGACAAGATCCGGAAGGGCGCGGTCTGGCTTCCCCATGGTATGGTTGCCAATTCACCGGGGAACCCGGCGTGGGACACTACGGGAGGAAAGTTCGGTCCATTTGGAGGGCAGATGTTCCTTGGGGATCAAACACTTTCCAATCTCTTCCGGGTTGTTCCCGAGCAGGTGAATGGGATTGACCAGGGATGCGTGATCCCCTTCGGACGATTCTTTGCCTCCGGGGTCATGCGCCCCGTGTTCCTGCCCGATGGCAGTCTCCTCGTAGGGCAGACAGGGCGAGGATGGGGTGCCTGGGGTGGGCAGCAGGCCAGCCTGCAGCGGATCATGTATGATGGAAAGACGGTGGCAGCCGCTATTCACAGCGCCAAGGCGGCCAAGAACGGATTCCTCCTCAGCCTTACCCGGCCGCTAGGTCAGGCGGTCAGCGAGGAGCAGCTGGCAGGAAAACTCAAAGTTCGCTCCTGGTTCTACACCAATACGGGTCGCTACGGGTCACCCAGACATGAGGAAAGGGATGATGCGATTGAGCGCGTGCATATTGATGATGACCGCAAGAGAGTGCTGGTCGTTATGAAGGACTTCGGGACGGGTGACCGGAAGTGGCTGGATCGGCTTTACAATATTGAAATTCCGGACACCAAGGATCTCTTCGGGACCGCGCCAGTAACCAACTCTGTGCGGGCCTATTTCACCCTGAGGATCATCCCCTGATGCAGGGGGCACCCTCCGGATACCCTTGCGCGCATTATTACCGCCCCCTCAGAAGGGGCGGTCTTTTCTGCACGCGAACGGCTGCTGGTCACTTCAGAGGCAGGCGGTAGGCAGTCGCGGAATTTCTCCAGTAATAGTTTTCACGGGCTTCTTGCCCCTTGCTGGAGATCCAGCTGTCGACGAGCTTCAGGAAGCTTGCGTAGCTTCCGCTATGTCTGGTGCATGGCCAGTTGGATCCGTAGATAAGACGCTTGGATCCGAAGTGATTCCAGAGCACGTCGAGGACTGCCCTGTAATGGTCCGGTTCCTTGACTGCAGGCTGAGTCGCGCACCGCTGATAGAGTCCGGAAATTTTGCAGTAGACATTTTTGTTAGAGGCGAGGCTTTTGACCGCGGCGACCCAATCCGGGGACGGTGGTTTCCCGTCGAAATCATATCCAAGGCAATGGTCGATCACAATAGTCAGCTTGGGAATGGTCCCTGCCAGTTTGTCTGCAATCTGGATGCCGGGTATCCCTCCTCCATTGGTCAGGTAGTCCATGGTGAGACGGTGCTGTGAGAGCATGTTAAGATTGGAGAGAACAAGGTCATTGGTGAAATCGATGGGCTTTGCTCCCCGGGCCCGGACACCAATAAAGCGTGAGTCCTTTTTCAGGCGGGTTACATGCTGATCAAAATCTTCCCGGTAAACGTCCACATTACCGACGAGCCCCATGTAGAACTCGTCACCCTTCACTAGGTCGAGAACCCATCTGTTGTCTTCAAGCCGGTCGCTTGCCTCGACGACCACGACCCCGGTCACTCCGGCGTCCTTTGCCAATCGGCTGTATTCCGCCGGAAGATGGGGTCTGTAAAGGATCTCGTCACTTTCCGGAGGCCAGTCCACCTTCTGCTCCCGCGTGGTGTCGTAGAGATGGATATGGGTATCGATGATATGCTGGACAGGTTTGATGTCGGCTCCTGCGATCTGGGATCCGATCACGATGGAGATGAGGGTTCGGATGGTATTCATAACAGAAGGAAAGTTTGGTGGCTTGGTTCTGGTAAGGGCGAGTTCCTATTCTCCCGTTCCTCCGGTCCATTTCTCGGTCTGAAAGGGGGAAGCAGGAAGCCCCTCTCCGTCGACGAGATTGGGATTAGCGACCTTGTGCCATCCAAAGCGGACCTGGGTCGGTTCCTTGACATCCTTGCATCTGACCAGAACGTGATTTCCTGCAATCTTCGCCTCGGCATCCATGAACTGGCCGTCTGCGCCGGCAATTTGAAATTCCGAGAGCTCCTCGCCATCTCTTGACCTGAGACCGTCAGCGTAGGCGAAGGCGATCCGGATTGTGTCCTTTTCAATCTTCATGGCCTTATACAGAGGCCCGGAGTAGTTCAGGCCCTTTTTCTGGTAGTGCTTTGCGAGGGCCCAGCGGGCAAGCCGGCCTCCGACGTCATGTTTGTTACGGGGATGAATGTCTCCTATGTTGTGAACGATGTCAGTCGTGACGGCCATTCCGGTGTGGGGGAGCTTCAGGGTCGCGCACTGGGCCTCCCAGAGGTTGGGAAGTTGCCCCGGCGCGTATGATCCTCCACTCCATGGGGCAATCTGGACAAAGTAGAAGGGCATCTTCTCGTTGTTGAATACACGACGCCAACCCTCGATAAGATCCTTCATCTTTCTGGTGTAGGAGAGTCCATTCTTGCGGATAACATTGGTCTCTCCCTGGTACCAGATCGTGCCGGTTACCGGGAAATCAATGATAGGAGCTATCATCCCATTATACATTTTTCCCGAGCCGTTTTCAGTGACGGTCCAAGGTTCGATCGGGGAGCCGCCCCACGAGCTGTTGATCAGACCGATGGGGACTTTCTGGTCGGCGTGAATGGCCTTCCCGAAATGGTAGAGGACTGCGGAAAATCCGGGAATATTGGCAGAAGTACATTGCTTCCAGGTGGCATTGACATCGGCCTGTGGCGTATCGAACTGTTTCTTCGGAATATGAAAGAGACGAATCCCCGGATGGTTGGCCGCCTTGACGAACTCGTCCCGGCCTTCACTCTGATTCAGGTTCCACTCCATGTTGGACTGTCCAGATCCGAGCCAGACATCACCAATGAGAATATCCTCTAGAATGATGGTGTTTGTTCCCTTGATCGTCAGCTTATGGGACTTGCCGCCATCGGCCTTCAGGGGTGGCAGATCGATGTGCCAGTCACCATTCTCGTCGGAGGTCGTGGAAAAACTACGGGGTCCGAACTCAAGGGAAATCTTTTCTCCGGCATCAGCAGTGCCCCACACCTTGAGAGGGGTCTCGCGCTGGAGAACCATGTGATTCCCGAAAATACGAGGCAGAGAGACATCAGCATGGCCCGCCAAGGGCAGGACGGCAAGGAGGGCGGCTAGTAGTGCGGGTCTGTGTTTCATGATGGCTCGCCTTCCTAGAGGGAAAGAAGACCGGGCGCCAGCGTAAAGGAACCTTGCCGGTGGCTGAGTTCGGAGAGTTCCGAGGGTCTATCTGCTCCGGTAGTTCGCGCAACCATTGGCATGGATATGCAGAGCATTTATTGATAAAGCAGATGCCTTGCGCGACGTGGTTTGAAACTCTCTAAATCTTTTTCCCACTCCATCAGAATGGATTCGTGCAGCCCTTGTTCCAGAATCGCCTTTTCGGTGAATGGATGACGCAGAAGGGTGTTCAGCTTCCCGGTTTCCCACTGTTTGGGATAGAGTTTTCTAAGTGACTGGGCAAGGGCGAGGCCGAGGCCGGGTGCAGCACACATGGCAGGATCCTTGAGGAGAATTCGAACGCCTCCACATTCCTGCCCCTCGAAGACACTGGATTCTGGGGTGAAGTAAATTGGCAGGAATTGTAGTCCAGGAAGATCCTTGGCATTGAGATGCGGTGCGAGATCGGCCGGTTTGATGTACGGGGCTCCGACAATTTCGAAAGGAAGACTTGTGCCTCTCCCGACGGATAGGTTGGTGAACTCAAGGAGTCCGATGCCAGGATACAGGGTAGCCGCTGCCAGATTTGGCATGTTGGGAGAGGGCCTGATCCAAGGTAGTCCGGTTTCATCAAAGCGCATGGAACGCCTCCAGTGGCGAAGGGGAACAACTGTGAGGTGAAGTTCCGGATAGAGTTCGCTCTGATAGAGTTTGGCAAGTTCTCCTGCAGTCATCCCGTGTTGTATTGGAATGTCGTGGAAGGCGACAAACTTTCGTTCGCCGTCGCGGAGTGGCCCTGCCACCTGCTCTCCACCCAGCGGATTAACGCGGTCAAGAACGATGAACTTTATCCCCGCTTCCTGTGCGGCTTCCATTGCGAGCCCCATGGTGGAAAGGTAGGTATAGAAGCGACAGCCGATATCCTGCATGTCGAAGATAAGGGCATCGATCTCGCCGAGGTGCTCCGGGCTTGGTTTACGCCGATCCTCTCCTGCGTAGAGGCTGTGCACAGGGAGGCCTGTCTTTTCATCAAAACCATCTTCGACCCTGCCGTCCCTCGTGCCCCGGATTCCGTGTTCGGGACCGAAAAGGGACACCAACTTCACACCGGGGGCATCGTGCAGCAGGTCAATTGTAGTCTTCCGATCCCTGTTTATTCCCGTTGGATTTGTGATCAGACCCGCCTTGAGGCCGGCCAGAGTAGTAAAATTGCCCGCAGTAAGGACGTCGATTCCGCTGAGAACGTTACCAACGGGGTATTGAATGTCCGTCCGGGCGGCCTTCTGCTCTTCAGCTGTGATTTCCTTCAGAGCGTTGGTGACAGTTGAGAAGTCGAAGCCGGTAGCCTCTGCCGCAAGGGTTCCGATTTGATGGCGTAGCTCCAGGACGTCCCCTCCAGCGGGGTGATTTCGATTACTCAGAAAAATCACGGTGGTCTCGCTGAAGGGATCAATCCAGAGGGAAGTGCCGGTCCATCCCGAGTGACCAAACGAGCCACGCGGAAAGAGGGTTCCTCGAGGCCCCGCATAAGGCGAATCGATATCGAAGCCGAGGCCCCGACGATAAGGAGCCGCTTCCGGGGTCTGGACCGATGACATGATCTTCAATGTTTCCGAGCGCAGAACTTGGACACCTTCCATCTTCCCATCCTGCATAATCATACGTGCAAAGCGCGCGAGATCATGCGCGCTGGTAAAGAGGCCCGCGTGTCCCGCTTCGCCATCCATCGCACCTGCGGTGGGATCGTGAACCACTCCCCGGAGCACGCTTCCGTCATCTATCAGAGTAGTTGGAGCGATCCGGTGAACATATGGTTCTTCCGGGAGGAAGAAGGTCTCCTTCATTTGCAAGGGCTCAAAAATTGTTTCCTGTGCGAAGACTGAGAGGGGTTTTCCCGAAATCCTACGGACGATTTCTCCGAGAAGAATGAAATTGATGTCGCTGTAGCGGTAGTCGTAACCGGCGTGCCCGGTCGAGGGCTCGCTGCAGGCAAGAGCGATTCCGGCGGCCTGTCCCCGCCAGTCGTAGCCGCGGCGAATGCCCGGGAGGAGGCCGCTGGTATGGGTGAGAAGGTGACGGATCGTGATGCGGGACTTGTTCGGATCCCCGGTGAGCTCCGGGAGAAACCTGGATGCCTTGTCGTCAAGGCTGATCCTTGAATCCTCGATGAGTTTCAGGATACATGGAGTGGTGGCGATTACCTTGGTGAGAGAGGCCGCATCGAAGATGGTATCGAGCGACATCGCCTCATGTGCGGGCACCGTCGCCCTTCTTCCATATGCTTTTTGATAAATCTCGTTATTTCGCTCCAGCCAGAGCACACCTCCCGGCAGTTTCTTTTTCTGGATTGCGTTTGATATGACGGTGTCGATTTTTTTGAGGATCTCAGAACGAAAGGGAGTGCTTCCTCCTGGTTGATTCTCAGCATGACCCTGCAGGGAGAGGAGAGCGCAGAGGAACGTGCCTGGAATTCGCATGGGCGTCTGAGAGGTGGCAACAGAGTTGTCTTCAGAGGCATCCTACCCGGACTTTGACCTGATGTCTTCCTTTAAGAGCGCTGCGACGGCCCCTGCATGTGGAGGCCGTCGCATATGGATTCTCCCTTGGAAATCATTCCCCGTAATTGAAGGGATCTGAATATTTTGGATCGGTTGCGAGGGTGGGGTCGGTCAGGGTATTCATGAAAGCCACGAGGGCCCTTTTCTCAGCCTCGCTGAGATTCAGTCGACGAGGTCGATTATTGTTGCGGAGCTGGGGGGCAAGGTTGGGGTGGTTAACTACTTCGGAGTCGTAGAATTCGACCACATCCTCCAGGGTCTCCAACCGGCCATCATGCATGTAAGGTCCAGTGAGGGCGATGTTCCTGAGAGAGGGAACCTTGAATTTACCCAGATCCTGTTGCCGGCCGGTGATTGCTCCTACTCCCGGGTCGGTATAAGGGTTTTCCAAACCGTTATTAAAAACATTATCAGGGACAAAGTTGTCAGTCCCGTGGCAGGTGGCGCACCGTCCCTGACCGTTAAAGATCTGCCTTCCCTGGTTCTCTTCGGGTGTGAAGTTTGAGAAGTTTTCTGCCCTTCCAATATCGAACTTGGATTCAGTTGAGATGATGCTGCGGATAAACTGCGCCAGAGCTCTGGAGATGCGGTCCGTGGTCACGAGGGCATCCCCGAATGCCAAAGTGAAAAGTTCTGCATAGTAGTGCTCCGCAGAAATCTTTGTCACGAGTTCGGCAAGGGTGAGCCCCATTTCCACCTCATTCTGAATAGGTTCGAGGACCTGCTCCTCGAGGGTTAGCGAACGTTCGTCCCAGAAAAAATGCCCTTGCTGGTAGTATTTCGCGTTGGTCAGGCCCATGGAATTGCGGCCGGTCTCGCCCCCGAGAAATCCGATGCTGAACCTTCGGGGATCCGAAAATCCATGCGCCTGCTGGTGGCAGGATGCGCAGGAGGTCGTGTGATTCGCGGAGAGGCGCTTGTCGTAGAAAAGAACGCGCCCCAGCGTCGCGCCCCGGTCTGTGACTGGATTATTGGGAGGGGTATTGTCCTGTGCGCGCACTTGCGGGGTAAGGAAATGTGCTGGCAGAGAGGGAAGAGCATAGTTGTCCGGGGTGACCGGCAATAGCAGGGCCTGATTTGTACTGCCTGCTCCCGTCTGAAGGGCCGGGTCGAAGGTAAGGCGGTAGAAGGATCGAGGAGTGTTTTCGAGAATGTGCAGATTCGTGGCGAAGCTTCCGTTGTGAACCTTGATGGTCTGAAAGTCATACCACGAAGTAAGATCATTAGAGATTTGCAGGTTCCATGTGTGATTGCCCGGGTCCAGGACAGAGACCCGCATGAATCCATTTCCTGCTGCAGGAGAAAAATTGACTCGTGAATCTGCCGGGGCCTGGGCGGCGGCAGGGTCTATCACGGCAAGGGTTACCAGCAGGTGGAAGAGATGAATGCTGCTTCGAAGGTTTTTCATGAATAATCATGAACCACAATCTGCGCGCCGGCACCATGGGCTTTACCGGTGCTTTACGGTCTTAACAGACTCTTAATACCTTTCCTACCTGTTCGAGGTATGCCGGGGTCGAAGACCGTTCTTTCCCCGGGGTCTTTATCTGTCCCGGCAGTGCCTAGAACACCCAGGGGCGCGCCTGCTTGATGAGGAGGGCTCCGCCTTCGGTAATCTTGAACTCCACTTCCATTGCCCATGAGGACCAGTTGGAGGGCTGATACAGGGTCCGGAAGTGACTATGGATCAGGTCCATCTTCACTTTGAGATCGAGGGCCTGGCTTCGGGTGAGGATGGTCTCCCCACGTGGAAGTAGATTCGAGAAACGGATGTATTGGATTTCGTCAGAACCTCCGAAGAGCTGAGCGATGAGGTATTCCTCAGGGGTTGTCCCAGCTTCGGGATTAGTGACCAGATTTTCACCGACCTGCACATTGACATAGTGCCCATCCCACGCGGGATCGAATATGTTGGTGGTGACCCCGACTCCATTAGCCTGCTCGTCGGTATAGTTAGGATGAACCAGAACCCCCATGGCGGCGGAGAAATGATCAATCCGCCAGAATTCACGCTCCTCGAAGGCACGGTAGTTCCAGAGGCTGGCCCAGACCTGTTTCACACTTTTCTCCAGCGGCCCCTCGTCGAGGCCGTGGGTGTAGGAGCTGTATAGTCCGGCCCCGTTGAAGCCTTCGAGGTCTTCATTGTTCGTACTGGATCGCAGTCTCAGGGTGACGTTGCGCCTCCATGAGGCTCTCAGCCGGTTCACGTCCTCGGTCATCCAAGCAGGTAGCGGAGAGTCCTCAATCGTGTCCTGGAAGCGTCTCAGCAGAGCATCCCTGAAGAGAGGAGAGTTCTGGAAAAGGGGCTGCTCCATCATATCGCGAGCCTGATCATAAAGTCCGTTGAACTTCATGAACTCATCATAGAAGTAAAAGGGGATGGCATATCCATCCGGCGCATTCCGAGGAATCACCCTGCGCAGCTCGGCGACATTTGCTGCTTTTGCTCCGAAGGCATTGGAGGATCCGAAGCGAATCTGCGAGAGAGGCCGGATTTCGGTAATACTGAGATTCCGCACGGGAGTCTGAGGCTGTGATGGCCGGATCGCTTCAAACCATGTGTCGACTTCTTCGTCTGTGGCGGCACGAATTTCGAAGCCATCCCGATCAACCCGGTAATAGACATTCTCTCCTAGGAATGGTGCGATGTCGGGGTGCGAGGAGGCATCCCTGATGTAGGCATTCGGGGTATTATTCTGCATCGCCTTGAGATTGACGTGAGAAAGTGGGGTCTGGGGAATCTCGGTAATGATCCCGGCAACATGAGTGAGATCATTGGGGATGTTACGGAAGATCACGACATCCCGGACTGAAAGGGTTTCGGATCCATTTACTACCCGGAGACGGCCATATCCTTCGCCCGGATTAAGCCCCGTAAAGACAACGTTCCGGTAGAGTTCGTCGGTCTGAATCACGTTGACGTAGGAATTCTCAAAAGCTTCCTGCTCGTCTTCATAGATTCTCCGCTGAGTTTCACTTGCAGGATGATACGCAATGTTTCCATCGACGAAGGGCATGGAGGCCGCGATCAGCTCGTATCCCTTTTCCACAAACCGGAAGGCGACGGGGTCCGTAGGCCAGAATTCCACGGTGTAGAGTCCTCGCTGGCCCTTCTCGTCAACGTAATTATCGTGAGCGATAAGGCTTCCCGCAAGGTTCCTCCGGATTGAATTGTTGAAGTAGGTGTGACTCTGAAAAAGGCTGACGCTGCTATATCGATTCACAGCCTGGTTGGTGAAGTCGTAGTGATACTGATAACGAGTAGTATCTGCGAAATAGAGAATGGGGGTAGGAGTGTGGACGTTGTAGACGAGAAACTTTACCTCGCGGATTTCTGGTGCCCCTGGTCGCCCGTCCCGACCTGCCATTCTTTCATAGTGGGCCCGATCCGTGAGCATCAGGGATCCGTGGAGCCGATGCACGGGAGGCGCTGGATTGAGAGGATTGTAGTAGCCTGGCCTTGCCATTTCGAGCCAGTCCGAAAGGCCATCATTGTCGATGTCTCCGGCTTGTGCGGACCTGAAGTGAGATAGTTGATAAAAGGCCCTGGTCTTGGGGCGGGAGGAGTCAGCCAAGGTCACCGGGCTGGAATTACTTCTCACAATAGCTACCGGACGCCCGCTGCCCACGTCGGATAAGTCCGCAGAGCGCCGCAGGACGTGGTATCCACCCGGATCTGGACCTATCTGGAAGGATATTTTGCCTCCGGGCGTGTGCCCAATGGACTTAATCACAGGGTTTGCAGGGCACAGAAGCGCACCTGCGATCCAGAAGCTAGTGCCGAGAATGGTGAGGCGGGGGAACAGGGAAAACAGAGAAACTTTTCGAGGCACGCCAGAGACTACAGTCAAATGGCCCCGGGAGACTAGCGATAATTTTCTCCGGGGGAGAGCCTGCCTTCGGAGAGCTCAACCTGCGATGATGGAATTCAGCGTCTCGCTTGCCCTCATAGCAGCATCCGCCATGGCTCCGTCAGGAAGGTAGTAGCCTCCGATTTCAACGTCTTTTCCCTGGATGATCGTCAGCTCTTCCAAGATCGTCTCCTCTGCCTTATCCAGTTGATTAGCAAGTTGGGAGAACTCTTCGGCGAGTTCCGAGTCTTCATCCTGGGACGCGAGGGCACGTGCCCAGTAAAGGGCCAGGTAAAAGTGAGTGCCACGGTTGTCTAACTCACCACATTTCCGGGAGGGCGCCCGGTCATTGAGGAGGTATTGAGTGCTGGCCTCGTCGAGAGTTTCACTGAGGATGCGTGCCTTTTTATTGCTAAATCTGCCTGAAACATGCTCAAGAGAGACGGCGAGAGCGAGAAATTCGCCAAGGGAATCCCACCGAAGATGATTCTCCGCGGTAAACTGCTGGACGTGTTTCGGCGCCGATCCTCCCGCCCCGGTCTCGAACAGTCCTCCCCCATTCATGAGAGGAACAATGGAGAGCATCTTCGCGCTGGTGCCTACCTCGAGAATGGGAAAGAGATCGGTAAGGTAGTCTCTCAGGACATTGCCGGTTACGGAGATGGTATCCTGCCCCACCTTGAGTCGTTCGAGTGTAAAGCGACATGCGTCGACCGGAGGCAGAATGCGAATATCGAGTGATTCGATGTCGTGCTCTGCGAGGTTCGCCTGCACCTTGCTGATGATCTGTGAGTCATGCCCCCGATTTTCGTCGAGCCAGAAGACCGCCGGGGAATCGGTCGCGCGGGCACGGTCGACCGCTAGTTTCACCCAGTCACGGATAGGAGCATCTTTTGTCTGGCAGGCCCGCCAGAGGTCTCCTTTCTCAACGCTGTGTTCAATGAGGACGTTTCCATCGCCATCCACGATACGGATCGTGCCATCGCCGGGCGCTTGAAAGGTCTTGTCGTGAGATCCATACTCCTCTGCCTTCTGAGCCATCAGGCCAACATTGGGAACGGTTCCCATGGTAGCAGGATCGAAAGCGCCATGTTCCCGGCAGAATTCGATGGCTGCCTGATAGATGCCCGCATAGGAGCTGTCGGGAATGACTGCAAGGGTGTCCTGACGTTGTCCCTGCGCATTCCACATCTTCCCGGAGTCGCGAATCATGGCCGGCATTGAGGCGTCAATGATCACATCACTGGGAACGTGGAGGTTTGTGATGCCCTTGTCGGAGTTCACCATGGCCAGCCCGGGCCCGTTATCGTAGCAGGACTGGAGGTCGGCTTTGATTTCATTACATAGTTCCTGAGGCAGAGTCTCGACCTTGTCGACAAGGTCGCCGACTCCATTGTTGAAATCGACCCCGAGCTCATCCAAGAGGTGCTCATGTCTCGCGATCAGATCCTTGAAGTAGGCCCGAACGCACTGGCCAAAGATGACCGGATCGGAAACCTTCATCATGGTAGCTTTCATGTGCAGGGAGAAGAGGAGATCTTCTTCCTTTGCTTGAGAGATCTGATGATCGAGAAAAAGTGAAAGGGCTTTCAAGCTCATCACGCTGGCATCAAGAACCTCGCCAGCCAGAAGTGGTGCCGCGGGCTTCAGGACGCCCGTGCTACCATGGGGATCGACAAACTCGATCTGAAATGTCCCAGCGTTTTCTGCTGTGAGGGACTTTTCCCTGTAGCGGAAATCTCCTGCCGCCATGGTTGCGACGTTCGTCTTGGAGTCTTTCGCCCATGCACCCATTGAGTGAGGGTTGCTGCGGGCATACTCCTTCACGGCCCTTGGAGCCCGGCGATCGGAATTTCCTTCCCTCAGAACTGGATTTACCGCGCTACCCTTGACCCGGTCGTAGCGGTTCTTGATATCATTTTCTTCCGGGGTAGATGGGTGTTCGGGGTAGTTCGGTAGCGGATATCCCTTCTCCTGCAATTCCTTGATCGCGGCCTT
>MDTD01047201.1_pt1 | contig 16457 bp, 11 predicted proteins | sample 811221 | NCBI WGS metagenome assembly MDTD01 (sample SAMN05326646, study PRJNA326480) | marine metagenome | isolation source: seawater | place: Pacific Ocean: South West | collected 2011 | reverse complement strand
TTTTTTTTAGAATGAATTCTGTCTTTTTTGTTCTTTTGTTTTTTTCAAATGAACCCTTTTCTCTAAATATGTTCTTACCATTAGCAAACTGTTTTGCTAATTTTTTCATCTTTTTGAATCTTGATGAACTTACTTTATAATGGTTGGAGGGCATTCCTTGATCATATAACCATTCTTCAACATTAAAAAAGATATGTTTTGGTGTTAGTAATTTATCTTTTAAATAAAGTGAAAATTGTTCTGAATTTATAGATTGAAAAGAGTGGTCCTCAAAGTATGAAACTAAAAAAGAATCAATTTCTTTTCTTCCGACTTTATTTTCAAGTGTTTTTAAAAAAAAGGCCCCTTTGACATACGCTATTTGTGTGATGGCATCATCTGGATCACGTCCTTTTAAATTGAGCTTCAATCTGGTGTCAGACATTAATTTCTTTTCTTTTAAATCATCAATTTCATTTAATAATTCCTCATATTCAACAAGAGCCAACATTTCGGCATATTCTTTTCCATATATTTTCTCCATTATACGGTGTTCAAAATAAACTGTAAACCCCTCATTTAGCCAGAAATCATTCCATGTATTGTTAGTTACTAAATTACCTGACCAACTATGAGCCAATTCATGAGCAACAACACTAACCAAGCTTTTGTCACCCGAAATAATAGTTGGATTTACAAAAGTTAGCATGGGATTCTCCATCCCTCCAAAAGGAAATGAATAGGGTAGAACAAGAATGTCATATTTACCCCATTGATAAGGCCCATAAAGAGATTCTGCTGCCTCAATCATTTCTGGAAGATCTTCAAATTCTTTATAGCTTGCTTTCAGTAATTCTGGTTCAGAATAGACCCCGCAATTTTCTCCAATTTTTTGATACTCGATGTTTCCAACTGCCAAGGCAATTAAATAACTGGGAATGGCTTTATTCATTTTAAAGTGGTATATACCACTTTCGTTTTTTTCTATTGGGTTTTCAGCACTCATCAAGGCTAACAAATGACTTGGAACTTTAACAGTAGCTGAATAAGTAATTCTATTTCCCGGAGAATCTTGAATAGGTATCCATGATCTAGTTAAAATAGGCTCTCCTTGGGTATAAAGAAAGGGTTGTTTTTTTCCTTCAGTTTGATTTTTTTCAAGCCAATCAAGAGCAATAGATTTATTTGTTGTTTGATAATAGATGTTTATTTTTTTATAATCAGGATCTGTAATTACATAAAGAGGTTGCCCCATAATTGAATCTTTATCCCATGGTCCTAAAAAAAACTTTACTTCTTTTTCTGAATCGATATTACCAACAGTAACTTTTTCAATTTCAAGATATTTTGTATCGAATATTATAGTGTCAAATCCTTTGTTATTAATTGTATGTCTTGCAATTCCATAAATGAGTTTTTCGTTAAAGTCAACTTCTAAATCAAGGTGTAAATGGGTGGTATGAACCCTGTCTATATTAGAATAACTATGTTCATCATTTCGATTTTCTTGAATGTTTTTTTGATTGGTGTTTTTTTTATTAAAATCACATGAGAATAATAATAAAAACAAAAAAGTATATAAACCAATATAGTCACGCAAGACAAGCATGTTGCTAATTTAATAAGAAATGAAGAATTGCTTATTATTTTTGAAAAAATGATAGGCTTATTAGGCCAGTCCTTTTGTTTTCAAAAACTCTTCTAATGTATCAATATCTGAAAATAAAACCTCTCGTGCTTTACTTCCTTGAAAAGGTCCAATTATTCCATAACCTTCCAGTTGATCTACAATTCTTCCTGCACGATTATATCCTACCTTAAGCTTTCTTTGAAGGAGACTTGCTGAACCTTGCTGGTTCATGACAACAATTCTAGCAGAGTCAACAAAAATAGGATCAAGTTCATCTAAATCCATATCTCCACCAGCATCTGTTCCCTCGCCAACAAATTCAGGAAGTAATAATGCATCAGGATATGCTCTTTGTGATCCTATAAATTCACAAATTTTCTCCACTTCTGGAGTGTCAACAAAACCACATTGAAGACGAATCATTTCTGAGCCTGTTGAAATTAGCATGTCACCTCTACCAATTAATTGATCAGCTCCAGATGAATCCATAATTGTTCTTGAATCAATTTTTGAGAGAACTCTGAATGCAATTCTTGCTGGGAAATTCGCTTTAATCATACCTGTAATAACATTTACAGAGGGTCTTTGAGTTGCTACGATTAAATGGATACCAATGGCTCTTGCAAGTTGAGCAATTCGTGCTATTGGATGTTCTACTTCTTTTCCTGCTGTCATGATCAGATCAGCAAACTCATCAATTAGAAGAACAATATATGGAAGGTATCTGTGCCCTTTTTCGGGGTTTAATTTTCTTTTGATGAATTTTTGATTGTATTCTTTTATTGTTCTTGCACCAGCATCTTTAAGTAGCTCATACCTCACATCCATCTCCGAGCAAAGTGAATTTAATGTATTTACTACTTTAGAAGTATCTGTGATAATTGCGTCCTCCTCATCTGGAAGTTTGGCTAAAAAATGGCGCTCAATTTTATTGTAAAGTGTTAATTCAACTTTTTTAGGGTCTACCAAAACAAATTTGACTTGGGCAGGATGTTTCTTGTATAATAGAGAGACTAAAATAGCATTTAAACCAACTGATTTACCTTGCCCTGTTGCACCAGCAACAAGTAGGTGTGGCATTTTCGTTAAATCAAATGTGTAAGTTTCATTGGTAATTGTTTTACCCATAACGATGGGAAGCTCAGCATCAGAATTCTGAAATTTTTCTGACGCAATTAATGATCGCATGCTAACCATTTCAGGATTTGAGTTTGGAACTTCGATGCCTATGGTTCCCTTTCCGGGTATAGGGGCTATAATTCTAATTCCAAGGGCACTCAAACTAAGAGCAATATCATCTTCAAGATTTTTTATTTTTGAAATTCTAACTCCTGGAGCAGGAACAAGTTCATATAATGTTACTGTTGGACCTACAGTAGCTTTAATTTTAGATATTTCTATTTTGTAATGCTTTAGGGTTTCAACAATTCTGTCCTTATTTGTTTCCAATTCCTCTTTATTCACAGAGACACTTCCACCTCCATAATCAGTTAGTAAATCAATAGAGGGAAGCAAATAATCAGATAGGTCAAGTTTTGGATCATATTCTCCAATATCTTTTAACAATTGAGCTGAAAGATCATCTGGATTTTCTTCTACTTTTTCTTGTTCCTGTTCTACCTCAATAACAGCCTCTTCCTCTGGCACCTGTATTTCAAATTCATCTTCATTTTTGATTTCCTCTTTAACAGGCTCAGGGATTTCCATTTCTATTTTGTTTTCATGAGTTTCTTCAGATTCTTTTTCATCAAAAACAATTGCTTCTGAAACTTCTTCTTCTTTAATTTCATTGTCCTTTATGGTATTAATTACTTTAAAGTCTTTATCTAATGGAGAAGTGCTATTTTCAATTTCTTCAGCTGATAAATCTTCGTCTGATGATTCACTTTTGTTTTTAATAAACAACTTTAATAAAACAGAATAATTTGGATTGAATAAAGTTGTGATAAGTATGTAAAGAGTTGATATGTATACCATTAATGCTCCTATGCTTCCAAAAACTTCAGTAATTTTTTGATTTACAAAGAATCCTATGGATCCTCCAAGAAAAGTTGATTCTGTAGAGAAAAAACCAAGAAAAATCGAAAGCCATGTTCCAAGTAACAAAATACTTAAAGTAACAATTTTAAGTGGTATTATTCTTGAGTCGAATAAAACTCTTAAACTATAAAAAAAACACAGTGAACAAAATGCTAATGATGAAATTCCGAATGATTTATACATTAACTTATGAGAAAGAAAGGCTCCAAGTTTACCAAACCAATTTTTGATGTCTCCGCCATTTTCAACAAATATGAATTGAAAAAAAGATTTATTTAATATTTGGTCTTGATCATCTTTCCAAGTAAATAAATACGAGATACAAGCAATAAATAAAAAGACAGAGCCCACGAATAAAATGGTGCCAAAGATGGTTTTTAATTTATTAACATCAATGATCGGTGTTTTTTTTGAGCTAGATTTTCCTTTAGATTTTTTTTTATTAGACGAAGATTTAGAAGAACTTTTTTTAGTCTTTTTAGTTTTATTAACAGATTTGCTTTTCTGATCCTTTGGTTTATACTCGTTCTCTAACATTTAGATAAAAATTCCTTTTCAAACGAAGATAACCTTTATGATAGTATTATATATATTGAATAAATATAACTATGCACACTTTAATGTTAGTTATAAATTGGGCTTATAATATTTTTAATAAATTTTTGTAAAGGCTACTCGTCGGAAGACCAACTACGTTGTTATATGAACCCACTATTTTTTCTACACCAATAAAGCCAATCCAATCTTGAATACCATAAGATCCAGCCTTATCAAAAGGATTGTGGTTTTTAATGTAATGATTAATGATGTCATTGTTTATTTTTGAAAAATAAACTTCAGTATTTTCTGAAAAACAAATAAGCTTATTTTGATAATTTAATACACATCCTGATGTTACTATGTGTTTTTTTCCGGATAGTTTTTGCAGGGTTTTAATGCTATTTTCTTTGTTTATTGGTTTATCTAAAATTTTATTTTCAAATCTAACAACAGTATCTGCTGTTATTAGTAATTTTTTTGAATCATAAAAAGACGATAATTCCTTCATTTTAATTCTTGCAATATATTCTGCTACATTTTCAGCAGAAATTGATTCTGGATAACTTTCATCAACGTATAAAGGATGAATTTTAAACTTTAGCCCCATTTTAATTAAAAGTTCTTTTCTTCTTGATGAAGCAGAACCCAAAATCATATTAGGAAATTTATCAGGGAGTAAGTGCAGCATGAAAAGTTGTGATTAAACCAAAAAGCATCGCTAATTTAATAATAGCATCTTCAAATATTAAATTTTCTTTCGAAAAAGAAATTAACCTTATTATAACTACTAAATTTAGAATTGATGCAATAGCAAGCCCCAAAGATGTAATTTCAGTTAAACCTATGATTAAGAATTGATTGGAGAGATAAGTTAGCAAGTAAAAGATAGGAGAAAGAATTAGAATTGCACATAAGATTAATTTGGTTTTATTAACTCCTATGATCATAGGAAGTGAACGAACATATATTTTTTCATCTCCCTTCATATCTTGGATGTCCTTTAAAATTTCACGAGCAAAATTTTGAAAGAAAGCAAATATGGAAAGAACCCATATTAATTGATAAGCACTATCTTGATACCAAACTTCATTTTCTAATGGAATGATTTGGCTTTTATATTTAGATAATTGGAAATATATGATAACTAAAATCGGGATTAATGCTGTTAAAAATCCTATAACTAAATTGCCTAAAACTGCTTTTTTCTTTAAAAATAAACTGTAAAACCACAATAAATTAATTGATGCCAGATGAATCAAAACAAACCAAAGTGACTTGAAGTGAATGGCCAAAACAATAGCCATAAAAAATCCAATAAAATTAAAAATCCAATGTAATACAATTGCCCATCTCGATTTTAAGGATTTATTGATGATTAATCGATTGGGTTTGTTAATTCGATCAGCTTTCACATCAAAATAGTCATTTATTATATTTCCTGCCGCAGCAATAAACAAAGTGGAAACAACCAACAATAAAAAAGCAATTGGATACTCATTTATTTCGACATTTATTTGTTTAGAAATGAATAATTTTGAACCGTACATAGTTAGAGCTATTATTAGCAAATTAACAGGTCTAACAATTTTAATTACTGGAATCATTTGATGATTTTATATATTGTTCTTCTATTTGTTTGATGTGCCTTTTTAATTTCTTCTTTATCAGTTAATAAAGAAATTGTTTGATCATCAATCACTGGTTGAGAGCTTCCATACCCTTTATATTCCATTCTTTCAGAATCTATTCCTCGAGATATAAGATAATTATAAACAGCTTCCGCGCGATTTTTAGACAAGGTTATGTTTTCGCTTTCAATCCCTCTAGAGTCTGTGTGACCACCTAGCTCAATTTTTATTTCTGAATTTTTTTTAAGAAAATTAATCAAATTATCCAGTTCAATGTATGACTCTGGTCTTAAATTGGACTTAAACCGATCAAAAAACACATTGGCAAGCACAATTTCACTCTCTTGTTTGTCAATTGGATCTAATGGAATATCCATATGTTTCTTTTTGTTTCCTTCAGGAATTCTCATGTTGAAATTTGCAGAATAATATACATATCCTTTTTGTGTCACTTTGAGTGCATATTCTTTATTTACAGGTAAAGAAACTGTGAACTCACCAGTTTTTTTATCTGCAAAAGAAGTAATGATCACCTTGCCGTTTTCTAAGTCAATAAGTTCAAATTTACCCCCAATTGGAATTTTAGTTCTCGAGTCATATACAATCCCTTCAAAATAAAGTGTCTTTGTAGGTCTTAAATCTTCTGGAAGTTCAAAATAATAAATATCTAAATCTCCATACCCACCTAGTCTATTAGAAGCAAAAAATGCAATATTCCCTTGTGCAGAAACCATTAATGAATTTTCGTTGTATTTTGTGTTGATAGGATAACCAAGGTTTACAGGGTTTGTCCATTTACCATCACTTTGTAATCTAGACATGAATAGGTCTGTTCCGCCAAGCCCAATGTGTCCTTTTGAAGCAAAATAAAGAGTTTTGCCATCAGGGTGTATAAGGACAGATTCTTCCGCATAAGGAGTATTAATATTGTCAGGTAAACGAATTGGTTTACCCCACACACCATTATTATTAAGATAACTCACAAAAATATCAGCGTTGTCTCTTGCACCTTTATTTTTTATTTCCCTAATAAAATAAAGTGTTTTACCATCTGCTGATAATGACGGTTGTGTTTCCCAATTTGCTGTATTAACATATCCTGGAAGGTTTACAGGGTTGTTCCAGGTGTTGCCAAGTCTTTTTGTGTAAAACAAATCGCAACTACCAAAACCTTTTCTTCCTCTACCATAATTGTATCCTGATTCATCAGGACAAGCAACAAAAACAAGAGATCTTCCATCTGCAGATAGAGTAGGAGCTCCTTCGTTTCTAATTGTATTTATATTTCTTGGCATTGCAATTGCTGTTTGCCATTTTTTATTATCAGATAAATTAGAAACAAAGAAGTCTTCTTGAATCTTTAATTTATTTGCGCGATCATTTGGTAAACACCTTGTAAACAAGATGGTTTTACCATCAACTGTAATTGTTGGAAAGTATTCCGGGTATTCTGTATTGATTCCTGGTCCAATGTTAATAGGGTTAAATTCTCTTGGATTTTTAATTGATTTGATTGAAAATTTGGCACATGCTCTTAGTCGGTTTGCTTCTCTTATGTAATCTGGATTTGCATTTCTAAAAGTTAAAAATATATTTAAATACCTTAATGCATCTTTGTAACTACCTTCTTTCATCAGAATTTTTGATAGATCGTAATATGTAGACCCTGTATTGGTATGATTTGGGTTTATTTTGATGGCTGATTTATAATGTTCTGCTACTTTATTGTAGTTTTTTAATAATCCTTCGTATTCAGCAGATAAAAGATGTGCTTCCCAAAATTTGGGGTCTTTTTTTAGAGCTTTATTAAGCAAACATAGTCCTGCCTCATAATCAGGTTGACCAGTTTTATTGTTAATGTTTTTATTTGGTGCCTTTAAAGCTTTTTCAAATAATTTAATGCATTTCTTCTTTTTTGTAGAGTAATACATTTGAGAATAACAGGAGCTAAATATAATTAAACTTAGAGTTAAGCTTGAAATTTTTTTAAATGTCATATGATTATGGGATGTCTAAATATTTATGAGTTTGCAACGAAATTTTCCATCTGGTGTTTGTTTTTGCATATTCAATAATCAGTGGAGTTATTACTTCTCTTTTACTCCATTCTGCTTGCAAGTATAAAATGCATTTATTATTTATTTTTTCCGCATGCTTTTCAGCCCATCTTAAATCACTTTTATTAAAAACTATAATTTTTAATTCATCTGCTCTTTTATAGGCTTCTTCACAAGGGAATTTAAATTTTTTAGGAGAAAAGCAATACCAGTCTATTTGACTGCTTAATTGATAGGCACCTGAAGTTTCAATAGCGACTTCCATATTGCTTTTTTGTAATGCATCTACTAAATACGAAATGTTGTACATAGCAGGTTCTCCACCGGTTATTACAACGAAATTTGTTTTACTAGTTACGCATTTTTCAACAATAGAATTAATTGATTTAATTTGTTTTTGTTCCAATTTCCAACTTTCTTTTACATCACACCAAACACAACCAATATTACATCCAGCCAATCTTATGAAGTATGCAGGCCTACCCGCATAAAATCCTTCGCCCTGAAGTGAGTAGAATTCCTCCATTATTGGCATCTCTATTTTTTCGTCAAATTTGACAGTTTCCACAAAGTAAAATTAAATTTATTTTATTAAAGTTAAAGCAAAAAAAATCCCGAATAATTCGGGATTTAAAATATAAATAAACTTTAACTTAAAACTTCACGAATGATTTGAATGTGTTTAGTCCATTTTCACCAATAAAGTTTAAAATATATTTACCATTTTTTAATTCGGAAATATTTATTTCTAAAGTATTTATTGAATCAATAGTCCTGATCTTTTGACCCAAGATATTAATTACTTCAATTGTTCCATTAAATTCAGCATTTAAATTAAGTTTTTTATTAGCAGGATTAGGATGAAAAGAAATAGATGATTCATTTTCATTGATCCCAGCATTTGATTCAACATCAAATACAATAGCTCCAGGAGTAATGCCTGCATCAAAATTTAGAACCTCTGTATCATTAGAATCATAGATGTAGATTTTTCCGTAGGAAAAGAAATCAGTATTGCTTGTGTAAAGGTTTCCATCAATTGGGTTCTGAGCCAAACAATAAAAATTTAAATTGTAAGAACTTATAGGCCCTACATTATTCATTTGGTTAATGTCAAATTCATTTAAACTTGTTTCCTGAGAAATTTGATATACTAATTTATCATCTCTTAAACTTGAGGTTCCACAACCAGTACTGGCTGAAGCAAGATCAACAGTTGCATCAAGTGAATTGGTTGAAATATCTATTTTAGATATTGATGAACCAGACCAGTCTTTATTATTAACGGTTAGAATGTTTCCACCTTTTAAAACCATATTGTCAGGATTTTTTCCATTTGATCCCAAGTCAATTTCGTTACCATATGTCATGTTGCTTAAGTCAAGGACACCAACTATTCCTTTGTAATTGCCAAATTCGAATGCATTGTTAACAGCAATATAGGCATCTGTTCCGTTGACCACAATGTTTTGAGTTGACCATTTTGGACCATTAAGAGTATCAATCTCCATATGAAGGCTTAAGTCAGATGTATTGTATACTTGAAGATACGAATTGTATAAAATTGGTAGAAAAGTAACGTTGTCATAATCACCTCTACTTACAATGATTTTGTCATTCCAAACACCCAAGTTTCTAATTCCATCAACTTGTTGTGATGCAAGTAAGGAGTAATCATTTTTATTATATTTTAATAGTAGATTGTCAGCTGCTATGTACAAGAAGTCACCATCAATAACCATATCAGATGTAAATCTAGCCCCTGAAATAGTATCAACAGTTGTGTATGTTTGGGTAGCAGGGTCGAAGCTGCCTAAAGTTGGAGGAACAACAATTTGGTTATTTGTGTAATCAAAATAGCCTTCGTTGAGTATGAATACTTGATTGACGTATCCTTGAGCATAAAATAATGAGGAAATTGTAATTGATAATATCAGTAAAATGTTTTTCATCTTTTTTGTTTTTAAATTAAATTATTTGTTAAAACAGAAGAATGAAAAAAGTAGTAATTTGATAGATTTGATAATGCATAGAAATGCACGAACTCATGAATCAAAGACCGACTTTAATCTGAAGCCTTCTTAAATTGATTAAGGCAAGTATTCTGGCTCATATCAACTCCTATCAACCTTCCCATCAAATGACAGTGGTATTTAGAAAGGATGTTACAATATTTACAGCTGCAGATACAGCTCCGGAATTACACCGGATTCCTTTTTAAGTCAAATTAATGACACCTAAATCAGGTGCGAATATAGTAAATTATTTATTGTAGTTGTGAAAAAATTAATTATTAAATAGTTTTATGATTAAGCTAAGTTTTTCTCGGATTTCTGTTCTATCTACTATGAAATCTAAAAATCCATGTTCCAATAAAAACTCCGATCTCTGAAATCCCTCAGGAAGATCTCTTCCAATGGTTTCTTTGACTACTCTTGGTCCAGCAAAAGCGATTAAAGCGTCAGGCTCAGCAATATTTAAATCTCCAAGCATTGCAAAAGAAGCCGTAACACCTCCAGTTGTTGGGTCAGTTAAGTATGATATGTAAGGTAATTTATTTTCTGAGAGTAAGCCTAGTTTTCCAGAAACCTTGGCCATTTGCATTAACGAAAATCCAGCTTCCATCATCCTTGCACCTCCTGATTTAGAAATAATCATAAAAGGACATTTAAGCTTTATTGCTTGATCAATAGCTAGGCTAATTTTTTCTCCCATTACTGAGCCCATAGAACCACCAATAAATTTAAAATCCATAGCAGCTATAACAATATTATTTCCGTTTAACTTACCTTTTGCAGTTCTTATAGCATCTTTAAGATTTGTTTTCTTTTGAGATCCTTTAATTCGTTCTGTATATTTTTTAGTATCAACAAACTTTAATGGATCACCAGATTGTACGTTTTTATTAATCTCTGTGTATTTTGAGTCATCAAAAATTAAATTAAAATATTCTTCGGATCCGATTCTTTCATGATGACTGCATCTGTTGCAAACGTATGAGTTTTTTTTGAAGTCATCGGCTGTAAACACGGTTTTACATTTGGTACATTTTACCCAAAGACCTTCAGGTGTTTCTTTTTTATCTTGAGTTGAAGTTGTAATTCCTTCTTTATTTCTTTTAAACCATGCCATATTTCAAAATTAAATTTTCCGATTTTATTTAGATAGTGAATTAACGTTATTTAAGTCAGAAAATGCTTTTTCTAATCTTTTTTGAAATGTAAATTCTCCTTCTCTAATCCATTTTCTTGGATCATAATATTTTTTATTAGGCTCATCAGCACCATCTGGGTTTCCTATTTGAGAACCAAGATAATCAATTTTTGAACTCACATAATCTCTTACTCCTTCTGTATATGCAAATTGAAGATCTGTATCAATATTCATTTTGACAACGCCATATCCAATAGCCTCTCTTATTTCTTCAATACTTGAACCTGAACCACCATGAAAAACAAAATCAATTGGGTTATGATGTGTGTTGTATTTTTTCTGAATATATTCTTGAGAGTTTTTTAATATAACAGGAGTTAATTGAACATTTCCTGGTCTGTAAACGCCATGAACATTGCCAAAAGCTGCGGCTATTGTAAACCTAGGAGAAACTTTCATTAACTCTTCATATGCATATGCCACTTCCTCTGGTTGTGTGTAAAGCCTCGAACTATCAACATTTGTATTGTCAACGCCATCCTCTTCACCACCAGTAATTCCAAGCTCTATTTCGAGCGTCATGCCCATTTTAGACATTCGTTCTAAATAAAATTTACATATTTCAATGTTCTCTTCAATAGGCTCTTCTGATAAGTCAATCATGTGTGAACTGTATAGTGGCTTACCAGTTTCTTTGAAGTAAATTTCACTTGCATCAAGTAAACCATCAATCCACGGAAGTAATTTCTTTGCACAATGATCTGTGTGAAGAATTACTGTTGCACCATAAGCTTCTGCTAAACTATGAATATGTTTTGCTCCAGAAACACCACCTAATATAGCTGCTTTTTCTCCTTCATTAGATAGGCCTTTACCTGCATTGAAGTGAGCCCCACCATTAGAAAATTGAATGATTACAGGTGAATTTAAATTAGCAGCAGCCTCCATTACAGAGTTAACAGTACTTGAACTGGTTACGTTTACTGCTGGAAGTGCATATGAATGCTTTTTTGCATGATTAAATATTTCTTGAACTTGATCGCCTGTTGCAACGCCCGGTAAAATTTTCATATTATTTTAAATAAGGTAACAAAGATAAAATATTCAATGGACTTTTATTATCAATTATTGGGATTTATTTCTCTAAATAAAAGGGTTTTTAAAATGACTTTATAAAAATTCAATCATTTATTATTGTAAGCTTAGCAAAGCGAAGTAATACTGTTTTTGTTCCATGATTAGGAAAAAAAATAATTGCTTTTTGATCTGCTCCTTGTCCATTAAGCTTGGTTATTTTACCTTTACCAAAGCGTTCATGAGATACATTTTGTCCAACCATATAGTTTTGATTTCCTTGATTTTGAGATGAATATGATGATGATCGAATTGGTTTTAAGTTTTTCCCAAGAATATTTGGTGTTTTAGGTGTAAAAGGAGTTTTTCTAAATCCACTATTGATAGATCTACCGCCTACTTTTCTTGCCATTTCAAAATCTAAATACTTAGGGTTTATCTCGTCTATAAACCTACTAGGCTCAGAACTTATAACTTGTCCCCAGGTAAATCTAGATGAAGCATATGATAATGTGCAAGAATTTTTTGCTCTGGTGATTGCCACATAAAAAAGTCGTCTTTCTTCTTCTAACTCTGAACGCGTATGAAGTGACAATTGAGAAGGGAAAAGATTTTCTTCTAATCCAACAACATAAACATGAGGAAATTCTAGTCCTTTACTTGAATGTATTGTCATTAAACTGACGTGATTTCGTTCTTCAGAATTCTCATTGTCAGCATCTGTAAGAAGTGCAACATCTAGTAAGAAGTCTGATAATGATTTGAATTCATCGGATTCGTTTGTATCAACAAATTCTTGCAACCCTGCAAGTAATTCCTCGATATTTTGAAATCTTTCAATTTCTTCAGGTCCTTTGTCTATTTCATTTTTTAATTCTCGAATAATACCTGATTCTTTTGCAATGGTATCTCCTAGCTCAAAAGCATTCATTTGATTAGCTTGAACCTGAAAACTTTTTATTTTGTTGACAAAGTTGTTTAACCGTTCTTGAGTTGGTTTATTTATAGAAATAGGATAAGATTCTGGGTTACTAACAACATCCCATAAACTCACATCATATTCATTTGCTGCAACAATAATTTTTTCTTTAGTTGTATTTCCAATACCTCTTTTTGGATAATTTAAAATCCTTTTAAATGATTCTTCATCATTTGGGTTTGTTGTCAATCTAAAGTATGCAAGCAAGTCTTTTATTTCTTTTCTTTGATAAAATGAAATCCCACCATATATTTTATATGGAATGTTTAATTTTCTCAATGATTCTTCGAATGATCTCGATTGTCTATTTGTTCTGTACAAAATGGCAAAATCATTAAAAGTCAAACTACTATTTCTTTCTTTTAAATTGTATATCCGATTGGATATTGTTTTTCCTTCCTCGTTGTCACTAAATGTTCTTAATACTTTTACTTTATTTCCTTCATTATTATCAGTCCAAACAACTTTATGAATTTGATCTTTATTTTTAGATATAATGCTATTTGCTGCTTCTACAATGTTTTTTGAACTTCTATAATTTTGTTCGAGTTTAAACAATGTAAAGTCGGGATAATCAACTTTAAAATTTAATATATTTTTAATGTTAGCTCCTCTGAAAGAATAAATGCTTTGTGCATCATCTCCCACTACACAAATGTTTTCATAAGCAGCTGCAAGTTTTTTTATAATTAGGTATTGAGCATAGTTGGTGTCTTGATATTCGTCAACTAATATGTACCTGTATTTTTGTTGGTAATAATGAAGTACATCAGGAAAATTGCTTAATAAAACATGGGTTTGAAATAATAAATCATCAAAATCCATGGCGCCAGACTTTCTGCATCTGTTTTCATAAGCTTTGTAAATTCTAGCTATTTCAGGTCTTCTTGCTTGTTTGTCTTCAAGAGTTATCTCTTCGTTTTGCGCATACATATCAGCTGATAAGAGGTTATTTTTGGCAGATGAAATCCTTCCAAATACACCATTAACCTTATAGGCTTTGTCATCTAAATTAAATCCTTTTATAATATCCTTTAAAAGACTTTTGGAATCTTGGGTATCGTAGATTGTGAAATTTGAAGGGTATCCAATTCGATCTGAATTGAAGCGTAATATTCTGGAGAAAACAGAATGAAAAGTACCCATAGAAATATTTCTAGCTTCAGACGTGCCAACAATTGATCCGATTCTTTCTGACATTTCTTTCGCAGCTTTATTGGTAAACGTCAATGCCATAATATTAAATGGGTCAATTCCATTTTCTATCATATAGGCAATTCGATAGGTAAGAACTCTTGTTTTTCCTGATCCTGCTCCGGCAATAACCATAATTGGTCCCTCAATCTGTTGAACAGGTAATCTTTGGCTATCATTAAGTTCTTCTAAATAATTCATTGACTAATTATACAAAAATACAAATATCAAATTCTTGATTGTATATTTTTTTGTCATTTATCGGATTATATTTGTAGAAATTAAAATTAATGAAACGATATATTTCTTTTTTTTTCATATTAACATTTTCTGTTTCTAATTTATTGTCTCAATCTATTTATGGAAGTGATATAGGTTTTGATGGATATGTTGGGGCATCAAATGTTGGAGGGTCATTTGGTCTAGGGATAAAATACGGATTGAAAACAAGTGAAAATTTAATAGTTGGGCCTTCTGTTAGATTACAAAGAATATGGTATAATAATTTAGGGATAAAAAATAGTGCCAATATATATGGTGGAGGTGTTTTTGCCCATTATCGATATGAAAATGCACTTTTTGCTGGAGTTGAGTTTGAAATGCTTAGAAACCCTTATAATTTTATTACCTTTTCTGATAACAACAAAATGTGGGCACCTACACTTTTTTTAGGAGCTGGTTTTTCAAAAGAATACAATCATAAAATCAGATTAAATATTGGATTGTTTTATGATTTAATTAATGCAGAAAACAGTCCGTTTAGACCAGGTTATTTTATGAAAATTAAAGACAGCCAAACTGGTCAAGTAACTAAAATTCTTCCTTTCATATACAGGCTATCAGTTTTTATTCCTATGGGTAATAAAGAAATAAATGAAGAAATAGATTTTGATGATGAATAATTAACATGCTTGTTAGATTATGAAAATAGGAATGATATTATACCCCACTTATGGTGGGAGTGGAGTAGTGGCAACAGAGTTAGGAAAAGCACTTGCAAAAAAAGGAAATGAAGTTCATTTTATAACATACTCTCAACCTGTTCGCCTTGCAAAAATTACAAAAAATATTTTTTATCACGAGGTTTCGATGAGTAACTATCCTTTGTTTGATTTCCCTCCTTATGAAACAGAGTTGGCTAGTAAAATAGTTGATGTTGTTCTTCATGAAGCCTTAGACCTTTTACATGTTCATTATGCTATCCCGCATGCATCGGCTGCATTTATGGCACAACAAATATTAAAAAATAAAGGAATTGATATTCCATATATAACTACCTTGCATGGAACAGACATAACACTTTTGGGAAAATCTCCATCATTTGAGCCTGTCATTTCATTTTGTATTAATTCGTCAGTATCAGTTACAGCGGTTTCTGAAAGTTTAAAAAAAGATACCTTTTCCAATTTTGACATCAGTAAGGAGATTCATGTGATACCAAATTTTGTTGAACGTTCGGGAGGATCAGAAGTTATCAAACGCAATGATTATGCAAACCAAAGTCAAAAAATATTAAGTCATGTTTCAAACTTTCGGCCTGTTAAAAGAATTACTGATGTAATTAAAATATTTAAGATTGTTTCTGATGCATTTGACTCAAAATTAATACTAGTTGGAGATGGTCCAGAAAGATATAAAGCTGAAGCTTTATGCAGAGAACTTGGCTTGTGTGATAAGATCGTATTTATAGGTAAAATTCCTGACTCATCTCAAATATTGAAAATTTCTGATTTGTTTCTATTGCCCTCTCAAACTGAAAGCTTTGGTTTGTCAGCATTAGAAGCCATGGTTGAGGGAGTACCCATAATATCATCAAATGCAGGTGGTTTACCAGAGGTTAATATAAATGGAGTGACAGGTTATTCATCATCCGTTGGAAATATAATAGAAATGGCTCAAAATAGCATTACATTATTGAAAAACAATCAATTATGGTCTGTAATGAGTAACAATTGTAAAGAAAGAGCAAGTAAGTTTTCTCTAGAAAATATACTACCATTTTATGAAAAATTATATTCAGAAAATATAAAATAAAGCAAAAAAAAAGAGGCTTAAAGCCTCTTTCGTCATCTAAAAGATGAATTTTTAAACTGATTGATTACTCAGCATCACCAGTAGCATCAGCAGAAGCATCAACTTCTTCTTCTTCTACATCTCCTCCTTCCTCTTCAGTTGATTCTTCA
>MDTD01117135.1_pt1 | contig 16459 bp, 12 predicted proteins | sample 811221 | NCBI WGS metagenome assembly MDTD01 (sample SAMN05326646, study PRJNA326480) | marine metagenome | isolation source: seawater | place: Pacific Ocean: South West | collected 2011 | reverse complement strand
GGCGGCTGAGTCTGTACCTGCGGTTGTTCTAGCTGCGATGTATGCAGAATCAACTTGAAAAGTTATTGATGAGTCTATCATTGCCTGCGTAGCCGCAGAGTCTGTACCGGCCGCAGTTCTGGCTTGTACGTATGCAGAATCTACAAGAGTGATTACTTGTTCTGAATCTAAGTTACCACTTATAGCTGCCACTGATACAAAAGATAAGTTACCAGCACCGTCAGTTCTTATAACTTGATTGTTTAAACCGTCAGACTTTGGAAATCTTATTCCACCGATTGTTGCTGAATCTGCAGTAAGTTCACCTGTTACAGTTACGCCAGAATCAGATGTTTCAAACCTTTTACTAGCATCAAAATAAAGTTCTACGCTACCATCTTGATTAGCTATTATGCTTTGTTCACCAAATTTACCTTGTATTTTTATAGGTCCTGATGAATTTTTATTGGCAATTACTGTTTGATTATCGTGATAGATAAAGAAATCATCATTATTTCCAATAGCTATTCTACTTTGTGTGCTACTACCATCAGGTATATGTATTTTACTAATTGTTGCAGAATCAGCAGTCAGTTGACCTGTTACTGCAACACCGGAATCTGTAGTTTCAAGTCTTTTTGTGTTGTTTGCATACAGTTCTACATTGTTATTAGCTTCACTTGCTCTAAATATATAAGCGCTGCCATTCCACACATTAACTTCGGTATCTGGATGAAAACTAATACCACCAGCCGCGGCAGTAAGTACAGTGTTAGTTCCGTTAAATCTAATATTGAAATCATTGCCAGTTCCAAATGTGGCTTTATAATTATCACCAAATTTAAGAGATTTAGCTGACTTATCAAAGAATATAGCACCGGCAGAATCGAATGTAACATCACCGCCAAACGTAATATCATTATTAAGATTTGAATCAATCATTGCTTGTGTAGAAGCTGAATCACGTTGTCTTGCTTGTACATATGCTGAGTCTACAAAAGTTTGAACTCTAGTATTTGTATAATATAAGTTACTACCTTCTGTTAAGTTACTTGTCGACTTTGAAGCAAACCTAGTATCAAACCTGCCATCTGTATAATATAAGTTAGAACCTTCTGTTAAGTTTGTAGTTGTAAATCCTGTTAAATTGCGTGTGCCAATTTGTAAAGCATGACCCATAAAACCATGATTTGAACATTGATAATGTAATACGGGTGGTGTGGCTTCTGTTATGGTAATTTCAGTATAGGTTGCAGTAGTTGTAACGTTAGTGCTATATTGTGTATTTCTTGCGGCATCATAGTAAAATCTAAACGGATGACTCGACATAGTACTTGAACTTAGATTAAAACGATATGTTCTTCCAAGTTTTAAGTTTATTATCGGTGATTCTGTTCCGTCAATGTAATACGCATTACCACTACCTTGACCCTGATAAACATGACTGCCAGATTTTGATGCAACCGTTACTGCAAAAGTTTTTGTGGTAGCATCATGAGCATTTCTTTCAACTGCAGCATTTGCGGAATCTTTTGCTAGAATATAATCACTGTCAAAATTATCTGCTGTATAGATTTGTTCTACATCGATACTAAACTGACCGGTACCTGAATTATAACTTAAGTCACCACCGGCTGAGAACATTCCTTTTATATTTGCAGAATCAATATCAAACGTACCGGTACTAGAATTATAAACAAGTCCCTTATCACCTGTAAACATACCTTTAACGTTTGATGAATCAATATTAAATTCACCTGATGTTACTGATAACCCTTTGTTTGCTGTAAAGTGTGCTCTTACTTCTGATGCGCTTGGTCCTGTGTATGTCATTACACCAGAAGAAGAATCGTACGTAAATGAACCATCACCGCCAGCGTCTACAGCAAAGAGTGCAGCTTTTGCCGCACTGTCTGCTCGAGCTACGGTATAATATAAATTGTTTCCTTCTGCAAGATTAGAAGTAGTTTTAGTTGTAAGTGCAGAATCAAAATCTGAATCGAATCCTAAGTATTGACCTTGGAAAGGTTTGTTAAATACAAACTTATCACCTGATGCAGCATATGTTAACGTAGCACTTGCACCATTAATTGTTATACCTGCACCATCGGCGGCTGCCGCGTTTGAAGCAGAATCTGCAAGTACAATATTCTTATCGTTTATACTTACAGTAGTCGAATTAATTGTTGTAGTAGTACCTTCAACTTGTAAGTTACCAAGTATTTGAACGGTACCGGTATTATCACCTACAGTTGCAGGATCAATAATAAAGTTTGCCGGTCCTCTTACCTGATTAAATGTTACATTATCAGTAGTTGCGACAGGTTGACCAATTGCAATAACACCACTAGATGAATCATAAGTTACACCTGTGCCTCCAAGTAAAGCTGCCTTTGCAGCGCTATCAGCTCTTGCAACGGTATAGTAAAGATTATTAGAACCTTCAGATAAATCATTAGTAGTTGCAGAATCAATAGCAACATTAAAGTCACTATCAAAATTTGCTTTTGTATATACTTCTTCTACGTCAAACTGAAAGACACCAGTTGTTGAATCGTAACTTAAATCACCTTGCGCAGAAAAATGTGACCTTATTTCACTGGCACTTGGACCAGTGTAAGTAAAAACTCCAGTAGAATTATTATATGCAAAACTGCCGTCACCTCCAGCATCAGTGGCTGATACATAACTTCTTATCGTTTGTGTTGAACTTGATCTAGCAAGATCAGAATCAAAACCTAAATATTGTCCGCTAAATAAAGTTATTCTCGCACTATCAGCGTCTATATTATTATAATTTAGCGTTGCACCACTTATGTCTGTAATTACTGCCGAGTCTGCATTAATATTATTATAATTTAAAGTAGTACCACTTATATCAGTAATTACGCCAGAATCTGCTGTTATGTTAGTTAATGTAGATGAATCAGCGTTTACAGTTCCAGTAACTGTAGTACCATAAGCAGTTGTTGCTAACTTTGAATTATTATTATGAAATAATGATACGGCACCACCAGATAAAGCAGTTATTTGACTTTCAGTTCCGGTGGCATTTTGTACTGATAAGTTATTTGTTTGAAGTTGTAAAGACCCTGTTCCTGCATCTCTTATTACACTATGACTTCCATCATGAAATATTTTTAAATCACTATCACTACCAATAGTTAATCTTGCGCTATCTTTACCTAATCCACCATCTGGAATTTTTAATTCTTTTATGCTTGCGCTATCGGCAGTAACTTTAGAAAAAGTAGGAGTGTCAGTTGAGTCCAAACGTTGCGGTAAACTGAAATCACCAGTTGTACTATTGTAATTAAGCGTGTTACTTGCAGAAAAATAACCACGTATGTCTTGTTTAAAGAATGATTCAAGTTCGGCTGAATCAATATTTAATGTGTTAGTTTCATTACTATAATTAAGACCTATACCTTCGAGTACAGCACTATCAATTGTTAAATTAAAATCACTATCAAAATTTTCTTTAGTATAAACTTGTTCAACATCAAATTGAAATATACCAGCTCCAGTGTCATAACTTAAGTCACCACCACTTGTAAACATTCTTCTTATCTGTGCTATTGAACCTTGAAGATCGATATTTACAGGATTGCCTGCACTATCTTTTGCACCAAAATTTCCATCTGAATCTTTTAAATTTATACCACCAAGGTGTATGGTTCCACCGCTTAAATATAAATCTTTAAATTTTTTAGCACTATCACCTAAGTCAAAGGTACTATCTAAAGTTGGTACAATATGCCCTTTAGTGCTAAAACCAGCAAATTCAGGAGTCTTATCTGAATCGAATCTTATTATTATTCTGTCTGCGCCCGGTGTAAACTCTTTTGCTAAACCGTTATCAACAAGTAAATCATAGTTTTTAAAAGTACCTTCTGCAGAATCATATACGAGTATTTGACCTTCAGATTTAGTTGCTATATCAAAATCAGAAAAATCATCAATAGACAATGTATCAACAGCCGTCGATACTGGTGTACCTACTACTATCTTTTTAACGAATGTAGTTTGACCTACTGTAACTTTTATTGACATCTAATCCTCAGGTTACTTGTGGAGTGACTTGGATTCTTCCTTCAAGTATTCTTTCCACAATAGTATTTGCTGAACTATCTTGATAAGACATCTCTATATCATATACGTGTCTACCTGCACGTAATGCAGCAGTTTGTGAATTAGTGAGTGTTAATACTACTATTCCTGCACCTGCGTTAGTTACACTAGTTGTGAATGATGTTGCTTCGCCAGCACTATCAGCGTAATTTTTTTTAATTTTAGCTGCAATTGTATGACCGGCTAAGTTTTTTGCTGTACCGTTTTTGTCGACTAAATGTAGTTCTATTGAGGTATCAGCACCTTGGTCAAAGGTGAATTCTTGAAATTGGGCCATGAAATACTCCAGTTGATTTCTTTGTCGGACGCGAACGCCCCTGCCATTTAATCTATTTATACAAAAACGAGTTTATAAATACATTCATGAATAATATTATATTTAGTTTGTATATTGATATTCCAGAAAGTGAATTAGATTATCAGCCTCCACATTATGGAAGCAAAATATCTAAAACACTTCACACCAAACAACAACTTAAAAAATATTACGATTGGCTAAAAGAAATGCAAGTTAGTTATGCTAAAGCAATTGGAGTTAATTATATGCTTTTTGAGTATGATGATGAATATAAAAGTTACCATAAATGGTTCAAAGAAACTTATCCACAAATAACTTCATACAATATAGTAAACTTTTATAAATTAAAAAAATTACATGATTTAGTTGAAACAAATGAAAATGTTTTATATCTAGACTTTGACGTAGTACCTATATCAAAAATAAATTTTTTTGATAATAATGATTTATCGAAAGGTATTCATATTCTTACTGGCACAGCTGAATCACAAAAACCAGTCGTTACTGATGATGGAATAGTTAAAGATGCAAAAAGAAATCATAGTATAAGATCACCAACAGCAAAGTATTGGAATGCGCGTGCACTTTGTTTGAATGAAGATATATTCGGTGACTATACAGTTTACAATACTGGTATAATTGGTGTTAATAAATTTTTCTTAGATAAATTAAAATATTTTAAAAGTTTTGATGTTATGATTGAAAAAATGGATAACTTAATAAAAAACAATGATATGTTTCCGGAATATATTAGAAACTTATTTGCTTATGATAACGAAACTATTTGGGCATACAAGACTTTAAAACATGAGGTTGAAACAATAAAGTTAAATTCTGATTGGCATCATTTTATGGACAAGTGGAATTACATACCGCACACTGTAAACTTTGTTCATACAATTAATAAAAACTTTGAGTACGTTAAAAATTACTATGAGAAGAATCGTATATAGTATATTTACAAATAAGATAGATGAACATCCATCTGCTGACGATTTTAAAAAAAAACAATTTGTTAAATATAAAAATAAAATAATAGAAGCACAAAGCAAGTATGCAAAGATCTGTAATGCAAGTTACAAGCTCTTTGAAACTACTAATACAAACTATAATGAAATACAATTTGAAAAGTTGTACCTGTTTGATGAACTTGCAAATGATTATGATGAAGTACTTTATTTAGACTTCGACGTTATTCCTATAAAAAATTCTATTATATTTGAAAGATTTAATTTAAATACTATGTGTGCTTGCTCTATAAACAAACATGAAGAGTTTATTCATAAACTAAATGAAGTTAAAAATTTAACTGAAATGCACATGTTCATAAAAACAACTTCAAAAAAAGCTATGCTTTCAATACATGATATAAACGGTAGTGATGACTTAATAAACACGGGCGTGTTATTAGCTAATAAAAAAGTAATAAAATCTATTGACTTAAAAAATACTTTAAAAGAAGCAAGTTTGACATTTAATAAATCTAAAGATGATAATATCTATTATGAAGACATAACAAAACTTTGGATAGAAAACAATGAAGCATTTTTTTCGTACATAATAGAAAAAAATAATATTCCTTATACTAATATTGGTATATTATGGAACTTTATTTTGAATCATAAAATTAAAAATGTAAATCCAAGCGCTTATTTTTTACACGTTATAAGTAAAGAGTTTGAAAAATGCTTAGAGTTATAGCCGTTAACACTGGCACAAAATATTCTCAATGGTATGTTAATAATTTAAAACATATGATTGATACTTATTCTAATTTAAATTATAATAAATTTGAAGTTATTACTAAAGATGAATATGATGGTGTTTTTAACAAATTACAAATGTTCGATATATTTAGAGATGGACAAAACATTTACTTTGATTTAGACGTTTGTATTTTAAAAGATTGTAATTTATTCTTAAAAGATAAATTTACTTTGTGCCATGCATGGTGGAGAGATCATCAACATACACCATTAAATTCTTCTATAATGTCTTGGAAAGGTGATCAATCCAAAATATTTAATTTTTTTAATGATGACCCTGAATATTACATGCTAAAATATTCAAGAGGTATAGATCAATTTATCTATGAAAATATAAAACATCAAACATATGACGATACATATGAAGTAAATTCAATTAAATATTTAAATGAAAACAAATTTGATAAATTTAACGTAGTGTTATTTAATCAAAGCTATCATCTTATGCATCAAGAGGCGTGGTGGTCTTCTTACTTTCTTCCGCTATAGCAACAGCAGCTTTAATTGCTTCTAATAAATTTTTTGATTTTCTTAAATTACTTTTAAGATTTCGACTTTTAGATTTTTTTATAGCATCAAGTTCAAATAATTCTAACTTAAATAAAAATAATCTTTCTTTATCTTCTTCTTCATTAAAATCTGCAAATATAGCATGCGCAATCATTTTATATAAATTACTTGATCCTTCACTTAAATCATAAATTAGGCCACGTTCTTTGCCAATTTTAACCACATCATTTTCAAATGCTTCATTTTGTGCTCTTATTTGTTTATAAGTTGACTCATGTAAAGTATCAATGTCCATGTGAGTAAGTAAATTTTCCCAACTTGGATCTCCTTCTTTTGCTTCAATATATTCAACTCTTGTTTCTTTGCCGTCAGGAGTTGTCCAATAAGCTTCAACTATTGTTCTGTCATTATTAGAAAAATGTGCTGTTAAAAATTCATGTCCTGGAATAGCCATCGTTAACTCCTTGCTATCTTTAAAAAAAATGTATTTTGTGTTTGTGCAGTACCATTAGGAAACTCTTGAGCTCTATAGTCATTTGCATTTACAAATCTTTGTTGATAATTACCACCACCATCTAGTCTAGTGTCAGCCATACCAGTACCTCTATTATTTCCACTACCGTTAATACTATATGTTAACCTTGAACCACTCGTATTTACAGTGTGATGCCTCATTTCTGCAAGTAGCATTGCATCAAATGCTGCAGCAGTGTAAGTTTGTAAATCATTATCAGAATTGATTTGAAAAGGAACTGTTATTGATGGTGCCGTTCCTTGATTAGTTCTCATTAAATAATAGTTTTGAATAGTTGTTGGTTGGTCTAAGGTCTCACCAATGCCACCAGCTGTATAAGCTCCAGTGTTAGCTCTTGTATCGATAAAAACTGGAGTTGAGGATATAAGTGTATGATCTGATAATGAAGTGGCTGTATGTATTCTAAACGTACCGTCTCTATCTGTACCGTCAACAATCGAAGTCAATGCAGCGTCTATAAATGTATCAAACATATCTGTTGCGTTCATTGCTTGTATATTTGAGCCATCATAATATACTGGATATAATTTATTATTAGTATCTGTTGGAGCACTTAGTGATGCGTTAACTTGATTTATTCTATCAAATACTACTGTTACTGTAGTCGGTTCTGCAGTTTCTCCTTCAGTCGGAAATCTGTCTGCTCTACTTGCCGCGGCTCCAGCTTGTAACCTAGTATCTGACATTGAATCTAAACTTCCGCCGCTTGAAACTTGTGTCAATGTTACACTCGGGTTACTGCCATAAACGTATATACATCTATTTTGTATAGCAGTTATCATTGATGAAGACATCTCTCTAAGATCGTTTCCATCATTATATAATGGCCTTCTTGCTGCCATGGCTAACTACCCGGTGAACGTATTGTTTTTAAAGTGCTACCTGATGAATCTTTAATTAAAAGTGACACTGGACTGCTAAATTTAGTACTAGTTAATGTATTCCCTGGTACAAAAAATCTACCTTGACTTGAATCAAATCCTATGGCATTTGCGCTGTCTTTGATAAAGTTTGACATTATACTTGTTTCACCAGAGTCTGCTCTTATTAAAGCCAAAACTTCTGATGAGTCCATAGAATTTGAACCAATTAAAGACAATATAGTTGATGAATCTGTGTTAGAGGCTTTAATGTTTATTGCGTTTATAGCTTGTACAATGTCAGAGTCTGCACCAGTCGTATTTAACTGTGTTATGTCACCAATGTGACTAGATATAGTATTCGTTTTAGTAACGAGAGTACTAATAGGATCTGATAAATTAATTATTGTTTTAGCCATCTAATTTCTCTATAACTTTTGTTAACATGCTTTTAATATCACTTACTTCATTTTTTAAACTTTCAATTTCTTTATCTTTTTCTTTTCTTTCTGCCTTACGCTTACGCGCTTCTTCTATTTCAGCTTTATTTATATTCAAAATAGCACCGCTATTTTTATCTCTGACATAGTTCCTATGCCCTTGAACTTTAATTAATCTCATTATACACTCAATGCTATAATTCTTAAATCTCTTATTCGTGGTACAAACGCACTATTTACACTCCTAAAAACGATTTTAACTTGAAACTTAGTAAACGCTGGTAATGCACCATTTTGTCCGCCTATTAAGTATCTATACTCTCTAAACACTTGAAAGTTTTCATCTGTAGGTAGTGTAGTTTCTGGTGCTTGCAATGTAAAAGTTTTTTCAGTCAAAGTTTCATCTGCAGTACCTGTTCTAAAATATAATTCAAAGTCAGTACCACTTGGTCTATTTGCAGATAGAAGAATTTTTAAACCTACTGCGTCTGTATCAAGAGTTACCACTCTTGTTAAATGTTTTGAACCTGAACTACCACCTGTAGCAGATGTTTCATTTATAAATTTTAAAGGTACGTTAAATCCTACACTAGATGATGAATCTTGTTTGTCTATAATATTATCTACTAACGATACTGAAGTTCTTTGTAAATCAATCATAGGAGAAACATTTGAATCTGATGTTCCCATTTTTAATCTCATGTCAAATGATTTAACACCAGCTCCTAACTCTGCAGTTTCAGCACTATCAAATGCAACTATGTATGGTTCTAATGCCACATTATTTTCATTTAATTTAATTGCATTAAAATCAGATTGTTTTTGAAAAGATGTTTCTGTACCAGCAAATGATTTACCTGTAGTAGCTTTTATACCAGCACCTAACACTGTATCTTTTGGAACAATAGTTTGTGTGATAGGATATATTAAACTATATGGTATGTTTTTTGTTGCCAATACGTTTGAACCACCAGCAATAGCAGCAGAGGTTGCATTTGAATCTGCTTCGAATCTATATCCAGTCCAGTCAACAGCAGTTATTGTTCTTCTACCGTTAATTGATGATGCTAACATTCCACCTACGCCTGAATCTGCACCACTAATTTGTATTGCGTTACCAACTTGTAAACCATGACCTATGTGTCTTACTGTTATTGTAGCATCTCCAGAATCAACAGTAAAAGGATCTGGTAATAATTTTTTTGATGGAAGAGATGCGTTATGTAAAATTGCTGTTGCAGTTTGTGTTTTAAACTTTGCTTGATGTATTACAAAAGATAGGTCTTCGTTTTGTGATGGTGTCCAAGTAACACCATTTTGTGAATAAAATAAACTACCTAAATCTGGTTGTTTGTTTGCTCTTCTTTCGGTTGAACCTACTTGAAACTGATCTATTTCTGCAACATATATTTTATAATCTTGCGAATCTGCTATTACTACAAGAGCGTAATCTTCTTGTCCTTTTAAGAAAACTGGTTCATCAAATATAAATTCTGTTGCTGTTAAATCTGGTCCAGAAGTATCAACATTAACACTGCTTGCAGGTAACATTTTAATAGTACCTGGTATAATTTTAGACGATGATGGAAAGCCTTCGACCATTGGTCTTATTTGTATTTGTACCGGTAATGCAGTATCTTTTGCTGCAAAAAATAATTCAACCTTAGTACAGTAAATTCCATTTACTTCATTTATATAAAAAGACTGTGCAATAGGTTGCTTATTTAATTGATAACCTTTGGATGTTATTGCCATTTTAAATCCCTTTTGATTCCATTTTCATTATTTATAGGCGAATTAATTAATAAGTTTTCAATCAACCAACCTGATATATCATCGTATTTAAGTTTATATTTTTTTGTATTTTGATGATGCTCACTGTGATTACCATCACCAAATACTAGTATATTCATCCATCTTACACACTGTGGATTTCCATCCCTGTGTAAAAAATATGTTGTCATTCCTTGAGCAACTACGTTAATAACCGAAGGTAAACAAAATCCAAATATAACACCGCTCATTCCAAATAAACTATATAGTAAAATTATAAAAGATAATATTAGAAGATAATAATATTTATGTGTAATCATTAAAAATTTATTTTTAAATAAGTATCTTACATATTTTGACTCTATATCATAATTATAATTTAAAGTTAATAAATTTAATAATCCTCTGTTTGGATCATGTGGATCATCAGGAGTATCATGTTTGTCATGATGTTTATTATGAACCGCACACCAGCCAAAAACAGAACCTGAGCCTGACAACAAACCTAGAGTAGTACAAAAATACTCTAAGAACTTATTTCGAAACTCAAAAGATTTATGTGAATAAAATCTATGAAAAGTTGATACCATTCCAACACACATAAATAAAAAATACATCATCATTACAATTAATAAGTTGCTAAATGTCATTCCATAAGACGATAAGTAAACAACGCTTGCAATGACATTAAAAAGTAAAAGTAGTCTTAGTTTTTTACCAGAACTTTCAAATAATCTTTTCATTAAATAAACCTTCCTAATAGCCTCATAATTGGTCTAGATGTCCATGTTATCATTTTATAAAATAACGATGGATTATTATATTGTGCAGATAGATAAGCTTTTGAAAACTTTTTAGCGATTTTCTTTGGCATGTGTTTAGCAACCCATGGTCCTATTTTATCATAGGCCTTCATTAAGTTTTTATCTGTTCTTCTTAACTTTTCGCCATAAACTGCTAGTGCTCTAAATTGTCTATTGTCAATTAAGTGAGCATTAAAAGTTGCAGTACATATGTAAGTACCGCCTGTAGTACCACTATTATCATCACTGCTGTTATCATCTCCGCTACTTATTTCATTACCAACTCCAGGGTTTCCTGCTGGACTGCTTGTCCAAGTACCAGGTCCTATTTGATTTTCACGCGATAAACTTATACCTTTACCTCTATGATCACCACCATCATCACTTGCTTGGTAGGTAGCATTATCTCTTGGCCTAAAACCTTGTACGTTTAACACTCTAGTTGAAGCATAAGTTCTATCTACTGTATCTAAGTAACCTTGCATTGTATAAGCGGCTTTTGCTATAACAGACGCACCAGCCTCGTTATCAATACTGATGTCTAATAATTTGAATTCTCTTATTCCACATCTTATCTTAATTGTATCATTGCTTGGTACTATAAACGATCCTGATATAGTGCCATTAGCGTCTGTAGTTAAATTAGAGGAACCATCAGGATGTGCGGTTAAATTTTTAAGTGTGTTACCAAAGTCTGAATCACCATCAGAATAGAATTGAAATGTTTCTTGTTTTGTAAATGCTGAAATATTATTTCCATCTAACAATGGGAACACTCTACTATTAGGTCTTAAACCTTCTGATTTAAAAAATACTTTTCTAGGTCTAGCAAAAGGTAATAGTGCAGTTTGTATAACTCTATCTTCAACTACATCAAGAACTGTTTCTTCACTTATCACTCTATTTACCACACCATTTTGTGTTCCGGTTTGACTACCAACACCTAAGTTTTCAGTTGGAATGCCACCCCAGTTCCATGACCAGTTGTTCCAGTTATAAGCTTGATTAGTGTTTAGTCTTGTACCACCAGGAATAGTTTTTTCTGTTCTTATTGTTGTATCTCTCCATTCATCAGAAGCAGGTGAAAGCGTTACGACACCTTCGTATATTACAACTGAGAAAGGATTTATTCTTATTGACTTTGTTGCAAGATTTTGATTAATGTATGGAGCCTCATCAAAGGCCATGTATATATTATCACCTTTTCTGATTGTGTTTGTAGAAGCAGCAGAATCATATATTAATCTTATATTATCTTCTGTAAATGTAGGTCTTATAACATTTTCAATAGGATCGAGTGCTGCTCTATAATTTAAAGTACTAGTATCAGAAAAAGTGTGATCAACAAAATTATCTACAAAAAATCCTGATTTAGTTCTATCATTGCCAGCAGAATCAAGTACAAGAAAGTTTTTAGTATCGAGCTCTAAAGCACTTAATGAAGCAAATTCTTCAAGCTTATCAACTCTTTTTTCTAATTGACCAATATCTTTCATGGTAAAGCGTTTATGCTCGATCTTAGTTATTATAACGTCTGAATCATTTAAAGTGTTTGCATTCAGTTTAAAGTCGTATAATGGTAAAGTTCCTGAAGGTTTATCAGGTGGAGAAGCTCTAAAACCTGATGGACCAAAAACTACTCTTATTATTCCATCTTTATCAACTACAATCTTTCCTGCTCTTGGCATAAAGTAAGTAATGTCTGATGTAACAACCTGAGTTGGCTGCGGTAATTCAATGGCTCTCGCACCAAGCCCTGAGTTTGAAAACTCACCTGCAGAATCCATAACTGATCTAAAATCAAGATAGTTATATAGTCTTATTCTCTCCCCAGTTGAAAATCTATATTTTGGTATTTGATCATAAGTTACTTGACCGGTATAAGAATTTACTGCAAAGAAATCTCCGGACACTCCATGTTCAAAATGTCTAAATTTTACAAAAACACCTGGTGTTGATGGCGGAGCAGTTTGACCGGCGTTTAATAAAAGTCTACCTAGATCATAATGATTATCTCTTTGACCATCATCTAGTGTAAACCTATTAGCAAAACTTGTTGTACTATCACCAGCTTTTAATATCTCTTGAACGTCGAATATATCAGCCTTACTTAACGGAACGAACTGTTGACCATTGCCGTCAGAATCTATTCCAACTGTTATTGATCGAGTTGCTAATGTTTTTGTTTTGATTGACGCTTGACTTTTATTTACATATGCAAGTATCTCTAACGCCTGACTGGCAGGTAATCCTGTTAAAGTAGCAGCCGCACTTCCTGAACCAGATATTGATGCATTTAAATAAACATCACTATCTGTTCCAACAACCCAATCATCAGTATTTACAAACGTTTCACCAGATGCTGATAGCGATATTGATGCTTGACCGGAGCCATTTGAAGTTACAGTAAATCTTCTTTGAGCAGCAAATGATATGTCAGTTAAAGACTGAGGTCTTGTTCTTGGTAATTCAAACAATGAAGTGTTCTTTGAAGTTTCCTTAAGTACTGCTTTACCATTTTCTAAAGCTGGTCTAAAATAATCTGAAGTACTGTTACCAATACTTTTTACGTTACGAAACGCTTGACCGCTATTCATTCTAATATCAAAGAGGTGATACCTTAGTTTTGTACCATCTTCATTTACAGCTTTAACTCTTGCAGTGCCAATAGTGCTACCTAAATAATCGACACTATCTCTTAAATCTAATTTTTCAAAAGTGTTTATGTTTGGTATACCAAACGAATTTGAATCACCGAATGTTCCATTATCAACAAGAACATAGTTACCAAAATCTGTACCAACTACGTCATTGTTTATAGTTATTGTATCTGTTGCTTTATCTAATCTTAAAACTGTAGGAAAATCTCTTGAAGCTCTAAATCCTTCTACTACAGCAGTACCCGGACTTAACTCTAAATTTAAATGTGTAGTAGCAGAATCAAGTTTAAATTTTGCTGTGTACGGCTTTACAATATAGTCACCAGAGTTTTCAAATATTCTTTTTGCAACTACTTCATTTGGAATGTTATAAGAATTATTAGAATTTATTGCACTGTATATTACGCCTTCTTTGATTGATGCAACGTGTATAAAGTTTTCGTCTGAATTAACTTCACTTTCTTCTACTATTGTTAGTCTTATTCTATATCTGTCTGCACCAGGTGCAGTTAAGTTAGGTGTGGCACCTTGATTATCAAAAAGTGAAGTATCGTCTACTGCAGTTACAATTGATTCCTCAGCTTTAAAACCAACGTTTGTTGTTATGTCATCTGTGTACTTTGATATTATTTTAGATTGATCTTCTGTAAATACAAAGTGACCTCTTGCATAGTATACTCCAGATAGTAAAGTTATTAGTATTCCAACACCCGTTGCTGGATTTGCTGCAGTATTTGTAGTTTGAACTGTTAAAGTTACAGAACCATTGTTAATATCTTCACCTGCATTCATTCGCACAGAAGTTGTCCCAGCGCTACCAGAGCTTGTGTTTGTATATTGAACATAAAGTGTATCAGGATCTGAGCCTGTTGCAGCAACGACTTGTAATATTTTAACTATAACACCAGAAGTTTGACCAGTAAAAGAAGTTCCAATCAATGTTGAAGTGTCTGTTGGAAGAGTATTAACTGTCGTATTTAATTTTATGAATTCATATTTTTGGTTTATACTAGCACCACCAGGTTTTACAACCGCACCTTCTTTGAAAATGTTATTACCAAGTTTAGTAATTTGTTCTTGTAAAATTGTTTGTAATTGAGTTAACTCTCTTGCTTGTACTGCCCTTCCTGAATTAAAAAGAATTTTATGAAAGTTTGCACTATCAGCAAAATCATCTTTAAACGTAGTAGGGAAAGTTGAGGTTGTTAATGTTGTCGCCATTTTAAATCCTTAAAGTGTTATTACAACTTTTATATCTTCAGTTTGGTTAGCTGCTCTTGTTACTGGTGCTCTATTTTCTATATATATTATTTCACCTGATAGTTTGTCAACGTCATCTCTTGTAAAAGCATCGCTATCTGCGTCTACTCCAGCAGCGATTAAAGTGCCAGATTGACCGCCTCCAGTTATTGCTTCACCTTCTTGAAAAGGTAAAAATCCAGTTTCTTCTGTTTGATGAAAATATAATCTGTCACTATCAACTTCATCAACAAAAGCTTTTGCTCCTGTGGTTCCACCTGTTATTGTAGCGTCAAGAAAGCCTGCTGCAGCCGCTGCTTGTAACTGTAAAAAATTTAAAGCTTTACCACTAGATGTAGTAAAAGGTGGTCCATCCGCTGCACTATCTGATGAATGCCTTGGGTTTCTGATAAGTATGACTTGTCTAAAGTCTTGTCCTACAATAAAGTTACTATCTTCAATACCGTTAGGTTTAGTATTAAACATTAACGATGTTGATTTAAGTTCGTCTCTAACGTCAAACCCTATACCTTTATCAGGACCTATTATGGCTCTTGCAGTTGCTCCGCTTCCGCCACCTCCAGATATTGATATGCTAGCAAAATTAAAACCTTGGCCCATTGCCATTGTACTATCTGTACTTGAGTCCATTTCAATCTTACTTACAACTCCACCGGATACTGTAGCTGTAGCATTTGCTCTTACACCGTCTCCACTTATAGTAACTGTTGGCGTAGAAGTATAACCACTACCGCCTGATGTTACAGCAACTCCTAATACTTGACCTGGAACTGCTGCTTTTTGTACTGCGTCTTGTAATAATTCAAATCCTGCTAAAGCTCTACCAAGTTCTGATGAGTCTAGTATTTTTTCGACTGGTACAAAGTTTGATGACAAAAACTTACTTGACCTAGTAGCACTTAATGAAAATAAATATTTCCAGACATAACCGTCTGCTGTTTTTATTGGCTTAGTTCCTGTACCAGTTGGTTTTACTGTTGATGTGTTTGCTGCTCCAGCCGCGGTCCTACCTTGTTGTAAACATATATAAACTTGATTATCTTCTGTTAGTACATAATAACTATTAGTAGCGGGTATGCTAGCAAAATCATCATCATAACCATTATAAAATGCACCTGATGACCAGTTATATCTTGGAATAACATAACTTAAATCACTTGCTGACTTAATTGACTGCATTCCTGCTCTAATATTTCGTATAGTACGAGGCGTGTCAGTAGGTGTTGGTACTGTTTCTGAACTATCATATGGTTCAGACTTTCCAATTCCAATATAATATCTTGCAGAATCAAGTCTAGATTCATCAAAGACTGTCTGCGTAAGTTGTTTTTTAAACGGGTCTGTAATTATTGCTGACATATTCTATTCCTTATGATACCGTTGATGTACTTTGGTTGCCGACTAAGAACCAGTTTGATCCGTCCCATATACAAGTAGCACCTTC
>MDTD01142651.1_pt1 | contig 16463 bp, 12 predicted proteins | sample 811221 | NCBI WGS metagenome assembly MDTD01 (sample SAMN05326646, study PRJNA326480) | marine metagenome | isolation source: seawater | place: Pacific Ocean: South West | collected 2011 | reverse complement strand
TTTTGAGGTGTATTTGGCTCTTCAGCCAAGGTAAAATCTTGAAAATTGACTTTCAAATTCAAGAATGAAATTTTAAAACAATTAATAAGGTCTTTAATTAGACAAAAAAAACTTTTAGTTACACCTACAGTTTCAATCTCAATCCGTTATAGGAATTTATACAATATTAGATCCTAAGCCAACACAATAGATTGATGAGTATATATTTGAAAGATTAATAAAAATAACATAAATTTAGTAGTCGATTTTTGAGCCATATTGCATCGACATAAAAAAATTGCTAAAAAGGAATGAAGCCCTTTTGTTTAGCAAAGGGGCTTTTTTTGTTATGATAAAAGAAATATTAAAAAATAAAATTTTAACTATTGATGGTGCAATGGGTACCATGGTTCAGTCATTCGAGTTAAATGAAAAAGATTTTCGTGGAGTTAAATTTGCAAATCACGAAATTGATTTGAAAGGAAATAACGATATTCTGGTTTTAACTCAACCAGATATTGTATCAAAGATTCACATCGCCTACCTTGATGCTGGTGCTGATATAATTGAGACTAATACTTTTAATGCAAATGCAATATCTCAATCAGATTACAATATGGAAAGTGAAGTTTATAATCTGAACTATGAGGCCGCCAAAATAGCTACAAATGCAGCCAAATCTTACAAAGATAAGCCTCGGTTTGTTGCAGGCGCTATTGGACCAACAAGCAGAACTGCTTCAATGAGCCCAGACGTTAATGACCCTTCATACCGAAACACAGACTTTGATGAGCTAGTTGAGGTTTATGCTGAACAGGCAGCTGGACTATTAGATGGAGGTATTGATTTATTTTTAGTAGAAACTGTTTTTGATACTCTAAACTGTAAGGCAGCTCTTTATGCGGTAAATCAGTTAATTGTTAAAAAACAGCTCGAAATTCCAATCTTCATCTCAGGCACAATAACTGATGCAAGTGGAAGAACTTTGTCAGGTCAAACAGTTGAAGCTTTTTGGAACTCTATTAATCATGTTAAACCTACAGCGGTTGGGCTTAATTGCGCTTTAGGAGCTGAGCTAATAAGGCCTTGGTTAAACGACCTTTCAAACATAGCTGATACTTTTGTTTTTGTTTTTCCAAATGCAGGACTTCCAAATGAACTTGGTGAATACGACCAATCATCTAAAGAAATGTCTGCAATCATTAAAGAATTCGCTGACGATGGCTTAATTAATTTGGTGGGAGGATGCTGTGGGACTACTCCAATGCACATTGAGGCTATTTCTAAAGCTATGGAGTATCAAAAACCCAGAAAAATACCTTCTTTAAATGGATACACTCGCCTGAGTGGACTAGAGCCTTTTGTTATTAGGCCAGAGAGCAACTTTATAAATGTGGGCGAGCGTACCAATGTTACCGGTTCTGCAAAATTCAAAAGATTGATAAAAGAAGAAGATTTTGAGACAGCTTTATCTATAGCTAGACAACAAGTACAAAATGGCGCCCAGATTATTGACATAAATATGGATGAAGGTTTACTTGATTCTGAAGAAGCGATGGAGAAATTTTTAAGATTGATAGCATCTGAACCGGATATAGCTAAAGTACCAATAATGATTGATTCATCTAAATGGTCGGTCATCGAGATTGGGCTAAAAAATCTTCAAGGCAAAGGGATTGTTAATTCAATATCACTTAAAGAAGGTGAGGAAACATTTTTAAGTCAGGCCCAAAAAATAAAAAACTATGGTGCAGCCGCTGTAATTATGGCCTTCGATGAAGAGGGTCAGGCTGACTCATTTGAGAGAAAAGTGGAAATTTGTTCACGAGCTTATAAATTGCTAGTTGAAAAAATTGATTTTTTACCTGAAGATATAATTTTTGATCCAAATATTTTTGCAGTTGCAACTGGAATTGAAGAGCATAACTCTTATGCAAAATCGTATATTGATGCCGCTAAGGAGCTTAAGACCCGTTTTCCTAAAGTTCACATAAGTGGAGGTGTATCCAATCTATCTTTTTCATTTAGAGGAAATGATGTTTTGAGAGAAGCTATGCACTCTGTGTTCTTATTTCACGCCGTAAAATCTGGCATGGATATGGGGATTGTCAATGCTGGGCAACTTACCCTTTATGATGAGATCGACCCCAAGCTAAAGGATTGTATCGAGGATGTAATTTTTGATAGAAGGCCTGATTCTACAGAACGCCTAATCGACATGGCTCAGCAGCACAAAGGTAAAAAACAAAACAAAGCCGCCGATTTAAAATGGAGGAAGCTTAGCGTAGAAGATAGGCTGAGCTTTGCACTAAAGGAGGGAATTACTGATTTTATAGATGAAGATACAGAGGAGGCAAGACAAAAGTACGATCGCCCTATTAATATAATTGAAGGGCCATTAATGGATGGAATGAATATCGTCGGAGACCTTTTTGGTTCTGGGAAAATGTTCTTGCCACAGGTGGTAAAATCTGCAAGAGTCATGAAAAAAGCTGTAGCGTATCTTGTCCCTTACATTGATGAAGAAAAGAAGGAAATGGGCCTTGAAAATGCTTCAAATGGTAAAATTCTTTTAGCAACCGTCAAAGGAGATGTGCATGATATTGGCAAAAATATTGTTGGTGTCGTTCTTGGTTGTAATGGGTACGATATAGTTGACCTTGGCGTTATGGTTCCATCTGACAAAATTCTCTCAGAAGCGAAAGACAAAGACGTTGATATGATTGGTCTTTCAGGCTTAATAACTCCAAGTCTTGATGAAATGGTTCATGTTGCCAAAGAAATGGAAAGAATGGATTTCGATATACCACTTTTAATTGGTGGTGCAACAACCAGTAAAAAACACACTGCTATTAAAATAGAAGAAAACTATTCAGGTTCCACAATTCACATTAATGACGCATCTCGATCAGTTGGTGTTGTAAGCAAGTTATTCAATGCTGATGAAAAGGATCAATTTGAAAAGTCGGTAAAGGAAGAATTCAATCAAATTCGAAATACGGTTAAAAGTAAAAAAATAAAGAAGCTTTCAATTGATGAAGCTCGAGACAGAAAATTTAAAGTTGCGTGGGAAAAATATAAACCGCCTAGGCCAAATTATATCGGAACGAAAGTGTTTGAAAACTATCCCGTAGAAGAGTTGATTGACTATATTGATTGGTCTCCTTTTTTTCATGCCTGGGAGCTCAGGGGCAAATATCCATCAATATTAAATCATGAAAAATATGGTGAAGAGGCAAATAAAGTATTTACTGATGGAAAAAATATCCTTAACAGAATTATTAATGAAAATATTTTAAAGCCGAAAGCCGTGATTGGTATTTATGATGCCTATGCTAAAAATGAAACAGTATTCGCTGAAAAAATGAAATTTAATTTTCCAAGACAATTAGTTGACAAAGGTAAAGATAGCTCTAATTTTTCTTTGGCAGATTTCATTGGACCAGAACATGACTATATCGGACTTTTTGCATTAACTACAGGACATGGTCTTGAAAAACTTGTTGAGGAATTTGAAAATCAAAATGATGATTATAACGCCATAATGGCAAAAGTTATTGCAGATAGGCTTGTTGAAGCTTTCGCCGAAAGAATGCATGAGAGAGTCAGGACTGATTTTTGGGGATATGCCGATAATGAGACGATGAAAAAACAAGACCTTATTCAAGAAAAATTCCAAGGAATTCGTCCTGCACCTGGCTATCCATCGTGCCCCAGCCATATAGAAAAAGATGCGATCTGGGAAATTCTTAAAGTTGAGGATAATGCAGGAATCACGCTAACTGAAACAAGAGCAATGTATCCTGCTGCATCAATATGCGGATGGTATTTTTCACATCCGCAGTCACAATATTTTTTCATACGAGAATCTTGATTGCTTTCTTTAGATGATAATTTAGCTCTTGCAAAAAAAGCAGCTCAAAAAGCTGGCAATGTAGCTATGAGTTATTTTCAAACTTCAAAATATGAGATAAAGGATAAAAGCTTCAATAATCCAGTAACGACTGCAGACCACCAGACGAACAAGGTAATTAAAGAAATATTATTTCAGGATGATTCAAGTTGTGGTTGGCTATCTGAAGAAACTGTTGATTCCGACGATAGGCTTGCAAATGATTACGTTTGGGTAGTAGATCCAATTGATGGCACAAAAGAATTTATTGAGGGAGTTCCTCAGTTTTCAATTAGTATCGCTCTTGTACATTTAGGAGACCCTATTATTGGAGTCATATATAACCCATCAACTGACGAATTATTTAGTGCTTCTAGAAGCATGGGCTCTTATTACAACGATAAAAGAGTTAAATGTATTAAGCATAATAAGGAATTAACTGCTTTGGTTAGTAGATCTGAAGTGAAAAAGGGACTCTGGGGTGAATATAAAAATAACTTTAAAAATTTAAGACCAATTGGATCTGTTGCATATAAATTAGGTCTTATTGGCGCGGGCGTTGGTGATGTTTTTGCAACATTGCGTCCTAAGAATGAATGGGATATTTGTGCTGGACATTGCATTATTAATGAATCTGGCGGTGTGCTTTTTGACCTGAATGGAAAATCGATCAAATACAATCAAAAGAATACACTCATTCAGCCAGGATTGATAGCTGGTTCAAAAGATAAAGTCGACTCACTTCTTAAAATAATAAATATCTAATCCATTTGTTTTGACAGTTTAATTATGATAATCTTTACGTGTTTATTTATAATTAATTGAGAAAATTTATGAGTGATTTACCCAACGATGCCATCAAGTGTCTTGACAAAGGTTTTGTAAGGCTAGTTGACTCTATGGGTGGCGATGATGCAATAGTCCAGTCTGCTAGAGTAAGCTACGGAAAGGGAACGAGCAAACTATCTCAAGATCGTGGATTGATTAGATATTTGATGCGCCACAGGCATACCACTCCATTTGAAATGGTTGAGTTTAAATTCCATTGTAAGATGCCTATTTTTGTTGCAAGACAGTGGGTAAGGCATCGCACGGCAAACATTAATGAATATTCTTTAAGATACTCCGAAGCACGCGATGAGTTTTATTTTCCAGATCCGAATCACATCGAATTTCAAAGCGCTGTTAATAAGCAGGGTAGAATGGGGGAAGTTGACATAAAGCTAAAAAAGAAAGTTCAAGCTTATTTTAAAGAAATTTCTGATAGGAGCTTTGAGATTTATAGTGAATTAAATGAAGCAGGTGTTGCGCGTGAGCTTGCTCGTGCAATTTTACCTGTAAATCTCTATACAGAATGGTATTGGAAGAATGACCTTCATAATTTACTGCACTTTATTGGACTACGATCAGATGGTCACGCTCAGTATGAAATTCGCGTTTTTTCGGATGCCATGGCTTCTTATGTTAAAAAAGTTGCCCCATTTGCATGGGAGGCCTATCAAGACTATGTTGTAAAAGGTATGAGGTTCTCAAAGATCGAACAGTCAATCCTTGAGCAAAAATTACCTAAAAGAGTTTTAAGTGATATTCAAGAAGATATATCTTACAAACTAACTGCCTCTCTTCATTCAAACAAACCCAGGGATGAAAAAGACCTTTATCCATTATACAAAAAGCAGGGAGGATCTGATTCGATTGAAGATTTTAACTTAAAATGGGCGTCGGGAGAAATAGAAGTTGAAAATGTTCGCGAATTACGTGAATTCAAATCAAAAATAGAGAGTCTAAAATAAGCTATTTTTAGATAAATTTTTTATTTCAAAAAATTTGCATAGCTTTCTTTATGTTTGATAGAGCAGAAATCATTGATAAAAACTTTATTGATTTTGTTCAAAGCAATAATCTCCCAAGCTTAGATAGCCAACTTCCATTGAGCGATGCTGATCTAAAGCTTTCAGATCTAATTTCACTTTTTGAATCTCAAGTGCAGAGCCGTCATATCGACCTTAAGGCCAGGGCATTCAAAAATCAAGGAAAATGTTTTTATACAATAGGAAGTTCTGGCCACGAGGGGAATGCTGTCTTTGGTAAAATTTTTGATATAGATGACATTGCATTTCTTCACTATAGAAGTACACCATTTTTCATTGAAAGATCAAAACAGCTTCCCGGGTCAACACCTCTTTATGATTTAGCTCTTTCGTTCGTAGCTTCATCTGATGATCCAATAAGTGGAGGGCGTCACAAAGTGATTGGAAGTAAAGAGTTGAATATTCCCCCTCAAACAAGCACTATCGCAAGCCATCTACCAAAAGCAGTTGGAGCTGCGTTTTCAATTGACAGAGCTAAAGATCTTAATATTCATCAGAAACGTTTTAAAAAAAATAGTTTAGCTATTTGTAGCTTTGGAGATGCAAGCGTAAATCATGCAACAGCGCTAAGCGCCATAAATACAGCATCTTTAGTAACTTATAATGGGGGACATACTCCAATCGTTTTCATTTGCGAAGACAATGGTCTGGGCATTTCTGTACCAACGCCCACTAATTGGATTGAAAATCGATTTTCCAATTTAGTGGGATTGAAATATATCCAAACAAATGGACTCGATCTTATAGATCTTCATCTAAAGACCGTTCAAGCAGAACAATACGCTAGGAAATACAGGCATCCAGTTTTTCTTCATATGAAAACCGTGAGGTTGATGGGCCACGCAGGTTCAGATATTGAAACAGGATATATGTCTCTGGAAGAGTTAAGCAAGATTGAACGACAGGACCCCTTACTTTTTAGCGCAAGGATTTTAATGGATAATAAATGCTTAAGATCTAGCGATATAATTAATCTATACGAAGAATGCAGAAAAAGAGTAAGTAAGATTTTTGAATATGCTTCCAGTAGGCCAAAACTGATTGATTCTGATGAAATAATGTCAACAATAGTTTCTAATGTCAGCAATACAATAAAACCTAAAAAACCAAAACAGATAGACCGAAAAAAAATATTTGGTAAAGAGTACAGCAGGTTAGATAAAAAATACCACATGGCTAAACTAATAAATTACGCTCTCCACGATATTCTAATGCAATATCCCAATACCGTTATTTTTGGAGAGGACGTTGGAAAAAAAGGTGGGGTTTACCATATAACGGCAGACCTGCAAAAGAATTTTGGGTCCCGTAGAGTTTTTGATAGTCCATTAGATGAAACATCAATTCTTGGATTTTCTTCGGGCTTTGGTCACAATGGATTTGTGCCTATTCCTGAAATACAATTTTTAGCATATTTTCATAATGCAGAAGATCAAATCAGAGGTGAAGTGGCAACTCTGTCTTTTTTTTCAAAAGGTCAATTTACCAATCCTATGGTTATTAGAATTCCTGGATTAGCATATCAAAAAGGCTTTGGGGGGCATTTTCATAATGACAATTCTTTGGCAATATTTAGAGATATTCCTGGACTTATAATTGCAGTTCCATCAAATGGTGAAGATGCAGTAAAAATGTTAAGGTCCTCAGTTAGAGTAGCCCACGAAAAAGGGAGAATCGTTGTATTTATTGAACCAATTGCTTTGTATATGACCAAAGATCTAATTGCTAAGGGTGATGAAAAATGGACCTTTAAATATCCCAATGTAAATGAAGAGATACCATTAGGAGATATTAAAAAATATGGAGATGGCGAAGCCCTCACAATTTTAAGCTATGGCAATGGTCTTTATATTTCATTGCAAGCTCAACAGGAAATTGAAAAAAAGATAAAAAAGAAGATTCAGATAGTTGACCTTCGTTGGTTATCGGAAATAAAGGTTAAGAACTTACTTCGTACTATTGGCAGTTCTTCTAGAGTACTTATTGTTGAAGAATGCAGAAAATCAGGATCTTATGGTGAAGGCCTGCTCGCTGACTTACAACTTGCAAGTCAGAATTCATTAAAAATTAAACTTCATGCAGCACAAGATAGTTTTATACCAATCGGGGAAGGCGCAACATCTACGCTTCCAAATAAAGATTCAATAATAAAAGCTGCTCAAGAGCTCTATTATGAATAAGCAAAGAGTTGTAGTGGTGTGCCCTGGGCGAGGGTCCTACACACGAGATTTAAGTGGGTATTTTAATAATCATGATAATAAAGTATCGTCGCTTTTATCTGTAATTGATAATAAAAGAATTAAACAAAATCAATTAGGGATAATCGAGCTTGATTCAATGAGCTTCAAATCAAAAATTCATATGAATGGTGAAAATGCATCTTCACTAATATACGCTTGCAGCTTAAACGAATTTCTTTCCATAAATTTAAATAAATATGAAATAGTTGCTATAACTGGTAATTCAATGGGTTGGTACAGTGCCTTAGCGCTTGCTGGAGGTATAACCTATGAAAATGGATATGACCTAGTTAATACCATGGGCTCAATGATGAAAGATAAAATAATTGGAGGGCAACTAATCTACCCTATTACAAATAATAATTGGATTATCGATGAAAGAATTCAACAAAAAGTATTAAGTGAAATCTCTAAAGAGAGTGCGCACATATCTATAATTTTAGGCGGATATATTGTAATTGGTGGAAGTAATGAGTCTTTAAAAAGATTAAAAAAAAAATTACCACGAATCGAAAATTACCCATTTCAAATCCCGTATCACGGAGCATTTCACACTCCGCTAATGCAAACAGTTTCTGAACAGGGATTTGATAAAATACCAAAATCATTTTTTTCAAAACCTATAATTCCCCTAATTGATGGCAGAGGATTTGTTTGGTCACCGTACAGCACAAATATTCATGAATTATATAACTATACTCTTGGAACTCAAGTAACAAAGACATTCAATTTTACAAAGTCAATATCAACGGCATTAAAAGAGTTTTCTCCAGATAAAGTAATTCTTCTCGGACCGGGAAATTCATTGGGTGGAGCAACTGCTCAAATAATTATTAAAAATAATTGGAATTTTATTGAATCAAAAAAGTCTTTTCTTTTGAACCAAAAAAAGGATCCTTTTTTAATTTCAATGGGAATTTTGGAACAAAGAGATATTGTTTCTTTATAATTGTTATAAAGTGTGTAATTTTATTTAACATAAATAGAGAACTTATGAAAGATTTAGGCCCAGATTTTTACAGCATTACTGATCTTCTGTCAGAGGAAGAGCTTTTAATTCAAAAAACAGCATTTGAGTTTGTTCAGACTGAGTTTATGCCTCTAATAAATGAACATTATGAAAATGGTACATTTCCATTAGATCTCGCTACAAAATTAGGCGATCTTGGATTTTTTGGATCGTCTCTGCCCCATTCCTCAGGTGGGGCTGGAGTGAGTAATGTAGCATATGGCTTAATTCTTCATGAGCTTGAAAGAGGCGACTCTGGCTTAAGATCATTTGCAAGCGTTCAAGGCTCTTTGGTTATGTATCCAATTCACAAGTTTGGATCGGAAGAGCAGAAAGAAAAATGGCTCAAAGACTTAGGTTCTGGAAATAAGATCGGTTGCTTTGGATTAACTGAGCCTAATTTTGGATCTAATCCCGGTGGAATGATAACAAACTGTAAAAAGGATGGCAATGATTGGATTTTAAATGGAAATAAAATGTGGATAACGAATGGATCTATTGCAGATGTAGCAGTTGTATGGGCAAATGATGAAAATAATATTGTTAGAGGATTTTTAGTAGAGAAAGGCACTGAAGGATTTTCATCAAGCGATGTTCATGGTAAGCTTAGTTTACGGGCCTCTATAACATCCGAGCTTTCTTTTTCTGATGTGAGGGTTCCAGATTCATCTAGACTGCCTCATATTGAAGGACTTAAAGGCCCCCTTAGCTGTTTGACGCAAGCACGTTATGGGATCGCCTGGGGAATGGTAGGCGCTTCAATTGATTGTTATAATACCGCACTTAATTATGCTAAGGAGCGAAAGCAATTTACTAAACCCATTGCTGCATATCAATTAACACAGCTAAAACTTGCTGATATGGTAACTGATATTACAGAGGCTCAATTATTAGTTTACCGATTGGGACGACTTAAAGATGAGGGCAAGATGACTTTTCAGCAAGTCTCACTAGCTAAGAGGAATAATTGTGTTATAGCTAGAGATATTGCAAGAAAGTGTAGAGAGATTCTGGGCGGAAACGGTATAACCATAGATTATTCTCCTATTCGACATATGGCAAATATAGAATCTGTTTTCACTTATGAAGGCACTCATGAGATGCATTCGCTAATTGTTGGAGAGCACGAGACCGGAATTGCTGCTTACGATTCTTAAATTATTTTAACTTAAGACAATATTAGCCGGTAAATGTTTCAGAGATTAACTGACAAATTTATTCCTGATACTAAACAGGCAAGCAGTCAATACAGAGCCAGAATCGGAATTTTTCAAGGCAAAATATCGATTGCAGTAAACGCTTTTCTATTTATTATAAAATTTACTTTGGGGCTAATTACAGGAGCAATTAGCCTTATAGCTGATGCAATTCATACTTTATCTGACATAATAACTTCGTTAATAGTTATTTGGGGGTTTAATCAGTCAGGTAAACCTGCTGACTCTAAAAATCCCTATGGGCATGGAAGAGCAGAGTATGTTGCTACTTTAATTATTTCTGTTTTACTATGTGTTGCAGGAATTGAGTTTATTGAATCATCAATTGACAGAATTAAAAATCCTATAATATCCGAACCGGAATGGTGGATGGTAGGATTGATTTTCTTTACAATTTTAATTAAAGAATTCACTGCAAGGTATGCAAATTTCTTATCCTCAAAAATCGCTTCAGGATTGCTTCATGCAGATGCTTGGCATCATAGAGTTGATGCAATTTCTAGCGCTCTTGTTATATGTGCACTAGTTGCTGGAAAATATGGCTTGACAGCAATTGATGGGTGGGTAGGTCTTATTGTATCGTTATTATTAATATATACTGGTTTTGATATAGCTCGCGATTCAGTTGATGACTTAATAGGTAAACCTCCAAATTCTGATGAATTCGATAAAGTACGTAAGATTGCTCTTAGTGTGGATCAAGTGCTTGGTGTTCATGATATCATTGTGCACAACTACGGCCACGATATGTACGTTAGCTTACATGTTGAAATTGATGCAAAAAAAACAACTGCTGAAGCTCATGATATTTCAGAGGAAGTTGAGATGATATTAAAAAAACAAATAGGAGTAGAGCCCAATATACATATTGATCCAGTATTTCCAGATAATCCAATGGTTAAAGAAGTAAGAAATAAACTTGAATCAATTTCAAAAATAGATAAAAGAATTAAGAATATCTATGATATCAGAATAGTAAACACCAATAATCATAATTTAATCCTCTTTGGTATAAACACTCCCCTTGCAACAAGCAGGGGTGATATTTTAGAACTTAACTCCTATTTGCAAAAAAGCCTTTCCGCGATTTTTAATTCTTACGAAATCAGACCTAAAATTTCACAAATTTATAAAAACTAGAATATAGACCCTGATGCAATATCTATCCTTTTACCATTTTTTTCAACAATGCCTACTCCATTATCACCTAACCCCTTAAAAATCCCTTTTATTTTTTTAGAATTATATGATAATTCAACATCTTGGTTTAAATGAGCACAAGCCTTCATCCAATTACGATTAATTTGATTAATATTTTTTGGGAAAGACTGAATAAGTATTTCTAAATTATTTATAACGGAAGAAATTATCTCTTCCCGAACGAATACTCTATTATATTCAGTTTTGAGAGATCCTGCATTTGGAATATTTAAGTTTTGAACATCATTTTCCTCTTGGTTGATATTCATACCAATCCCAATTACAATACTCCTTGAACTCTTTTTTCTGATTGTTGATTCACATAGAATGCCCCCAATTTTTTTACCATTTACAATAATATCATTTGGCCATTTTAGTTGCGAAGAAATATCCAACTTCGTCAAAGCATTATTTACAGCAAGGCCACTTAAAATAGGAAGATATCCAATTTTGTTAGAATCTATAACATGATTTGAAAAAAAAGAAAAAGCTACACTCCTTCCACCTTGAAAAACCCATTTTCTACCTCTTTGACCTTTTCCATTTAGCTGTTGATCTGTAATAACTATTCCAGATGAAGCGCCTTTACTGATTATTCTCCAGGCTTCGGTATTGGTTGATGGAGTGCTATCAACAAAAATAATATTTCTGCTAAGCAAGTTTGTTTTAATTTGAGATTGTATCAGTTTAACTGATAGCGTAGTATTATGCGTTCGGATCGAGCTTTTCTCTGAGACGTAAAACCATCCCTGGACTTAGTATACCAGATGTTGACTTAATTGATTCTTCATTGTCCCATAAAAGAATAATCCATGATTTGGAATCACCATATTGTTTGCCAGCTATTTTCCACAAATTATCACCTGGCTGAACAACATAATCAAAGTAAGTAGGTTCAAATGTTTTAGCCTGTAAGCGTTCTTTTTGCAGGTTAAAAAATTGATAAGGGTATATTATGTTTGGGTTATCCCCAATTTGATCTTTATTCCATTCGTAGATGTATTTCCAAAGCTTAAAATCTCCATACTCTTTTTTAGCTATTTTGACTAAAAAATCACCGGGTTCAACCATATATTTTTCCCATGCAAAGTCTTGATAAAGATTTGGTGAAAGCTTTAACTCATCTGAAGGATCTGCTTCGCTAGTTTCCTCAACGATATCAGGCAAAGGTCCTGATTCAATTTCATTAATTACAGCGGGCTCTTCAATGACTTCTTCAGAGGCAAAAGTTGCTTCAGGTGGCTCTGGTAATGTAGCACGCTGATTTACTGTTCCAGATAAAGGCTTTTGGTTATCCTCCAGATTGAGAGGAGGTGCGACTTGTTGAGAGCAAGAAACAACTAAAATAAAAACAAATAAATTGAAATTTTTCATATCATAGCCTTTAGCCATTAATTATTTTTGTATCTATATATTTTAAAAATTTTTGAATAAAATAGCAAATATATTTAAACTATTTATACTCGCCGAAAGATTTGCGCATAGCATCAGATATTTCACCAAGTGTACACTCAGACCTAATTGCTTCAATTATTTTAGGTATTAAATTTTCATTAGTTTGAGAGCATTGCTCTATAGCATTAATTTTATCTTTTACGCTCATATTGTCTCTGCTAACTTTTAGATCTTTTAACCTAGATACTTGTTTCTTTAACGCATTTTCATCAATTTTTTGAAGATTAATATTAAGTTCATCGTCTTCAGTATATTTATTCATCCCTACAATTATTTTTTCTTTTTGATCAATTGATTGTTGATATTTATAGGAGCTATTTGCTATCTCTTGTTGGGTCCAGCCATCCTTAATTGCATCAATTGCCCCTCCTTTATCATCAATTTGATCAATTATTTCACGAACTTTTATTATTGTATCTTTAGTTAACTTTTCGATTTGCTCACTGTTAGCAAGGGGGTCAACATAATTTGTAACGCCAGTTTCGTGTGCAATAATTTGCTGCGTTCGGAGAGCAATCTTTGCAGATTTCGTTGTTGGAAGGGCGAGGGCCTCATCAAAAGAATTTGTGTGCAAAGATTGTGCGCCACCTAGAACGGCAGAAAGGGCCTGAATAGCGGTTCGAGAAATATTATTCTCTACTTGTTGTGCAGTTAATGTTGAACCGCCTGTTTGAACATGAAATCGACACATCATTGCTTTTTCATTTGTAACTCTAAATCTTTTTTTCATTATCTCTGCCCAAATTTCTCGAGCTGCGCGAAATTTTGCTATTTCTTCAAGAAATCCATTATGGGCATTAAAAAAGAATGATAATCGTTGACCAAATATATTTGGATCTAGCCCTTTTTCAATTGCAGCTTGCACATACGCGATACCATTTGAGAATGAAAATGCAATTTCCTGAGCTGCTGTTGAACCAGCTTCTCTAATATGGTAACCGGAAATTGAGATTGGGTTCCATTTTGGTATATGTTGTTCACAGAAAGAAAAAATATCTGTTATTAATCTCATGGATTGATTAGGGGGGTAGATGTAGGTTCCTCTAACTAGGTATTCCTTAAGTATATCATTCTGTATTGTTCCATTTAATTTATCTATGGAGATTTTATTTTTTTCAGCCAAAACTATATACATTGAAAGCAGTATTGCTGCAGTAGAGTTTATCGTCATAGAAGTAGAAACTTTTTTCAAATTTATATCTTTAAACAGCGTCTCCATATCATATATAGAAGTTATTGGGACTCCAACTTTACCTACTTCACCTTCAGACATGCTATGATCCGAATCGTAGCCAATTTGTGTGGGTAGGTCAAAAGCAACTGAAAGGCCAGTTACACCTTGGCTGATTAGATATTGATAGCGCTTATTTGATTCTTGCGCTGAAGTGAAACCTGAATATTGCCTCATTGTCCAAAGTTTATCTTTGTACATATTTTTATATATTCCACGAGTGAACGGGTATTTTCCAGGATCATTTGACATTTTTTCTTGAGCCCTCTATGATTTTAGTCGGTAGCGCTGCGCGACTTTTTAATATTACTATATGCTTGATTTACCATTTTAAATTTTTCTTCAGCTAATTTTTTAACTTCATCGCCGAGATGGCTAACTTTATCAGGGTGATACTTAACCGCCATTTTCCGATACGCCTTCTTCAATTCATCATCAGTTGAGTTCTTTGATATTTCCAAAATTTTATAGTCAGATTCAACATCTTTTATGAACATTGCCTTAATGGATGAAAAATCGTTCTGATTAATATTTAAGTAATTTGAGATCGTAAAAATTATTTTCTGTTCTTTTAAATGAATACTACCATCAGACAACGAAAGGCCAAACAAGATATGTATTAACTCTAGTCTGCTCGGATGATCCATTGATCTTGCAATTTGCTTGCAAACGTCCTTAACAGGATAATCTTGTTTTAAAATATCTCGAAAGAGGGTCATAAAATCGCGTACCTGTTTTGAATTAAATTCTTTTGATAAAAACTCTTTTACAAAATCAAGCTCAGACTTGAGCATTTTCTGATCGGCTTTCATCACTGCACCAAAGAGCACAAGTAATGATATCATAAAATCACCAGGCTGTGTTCTAGGATAGCTTTTCGTATTAAAGTAATTATTTGAATAACCAGCTTGCCCTTTCATACTACCAAGTGAATAGCCGATAATAGCTCCAATTGGACCTGCTAAAACCCAACCTAAGCCACCCCAGAGAATTTGTTTTTTAATATTCAATGAATTTTATCCTTTCAAGAATGAATGAAGTTAATACAATTTCGGGTTTGATTTTGATGCTTAAGAATTACATTTAATTATTTATGAATCAACTTACATCTACAAAAGCATTACAATGGTGGCAAAGAATACGCTTCAGAGGTAAACAGCGCTTTGAATCCCTCTCAATCAAGAAAAGAGGTAAGATACCCATTAGCTATTTAATTATTTTGCCTGAACATGCGACAGAATCTGATCTAGCAAAAAGATTTTTAGTTTCAATGAGAAATGCTTTGGGGCCTAGAAAAAAAAGAAATATGAAACTTCTTGGGCCTGAAATCATTGGAAACCTTGTTGATATTAATGAATTCAACGATTATATTTTTTACAATGAGGAAGACCTTAATCGCTGGGGTATGCCAGGTAAAGATCTAATTACTACGTGTGAAAAAATTAGTGTAGATACAGTACTTGACCTCAATCAAGAGTTTGCTTCAGCATCAGCAGCTTTGTGTAAATTAATACATGCACCAATGAAACTGGGTTTCTACAGTGAAGAAGGCGAAAAAATATACAACATTATGATTCGACGAAAAGGAGAGGACTTAGCAGAAAGTGGTTTTAAGGAAATATTTCAAATTTTAGGCATTGAATGAAAATATATATTTTTGAAGATAAGTATTTTTCAGATTTTTTTCCAATTTCCTCAACAAGAGCAGTTTTCGATATACGGTTTGGAAAGTCAACATTCCTAAAGAGAATAACTAAGTTATTCCCAGAGCATTCTGTATCACTAATCGTTCGAAACAGTCTAAAGGAGCTCGTTTCTGAACGTCATCCTAATTTTGAAGTTAATCCTGAAAGTTTCGATGAGGGTCTGTGGATCTCTGGCTCAGTTATTTGGACCAAGGAAAATATAAAACAGCTGTCAGGCGAAAACACAGCCTTTATGAAAAATAATAGACTCGTTGCAGCAATACTATCATCATCGAATGCAAATAGCTGGATTTCTGATGGCGGACCTCTATCATCTAATCCATCTAATGTAGAATTAAAAAATGTCGAAGTTTATCAATGTAATTATCTATGGGATATTATAAAATTAATTGGAGAATCAATTAATGACGATATCCAGGAATTAGGTAATAGCAATGCTGCTGATTACCCTCATGTAAAAATGGTAATTCCTGAAAAAATATTTATAAACAATGCAAATATAATGTCTGGAGTATTGATTAATGCAGAAAAAGGACCTGTAATTATTGATAAAAATGTAGATATATATGGTCAGACCTATATTGAGGGACCTGCCTATATAGGAACTGGAACCATTATTAGTGCATCAACAAAAATTAAAAATAGTGCTATAGGAAATAATTG
>MDTD01099556.1_pt1 | contig 16463 bp, 9 predicted proteins | sample 811221 | NCBI WGS metagenome assembly MDTD01 (sample SAMN05326646, study PRJNA326480) | marine metagenome | isolation source: seawater | place: Pacific Ocean: South West | collected 2011 | reverse complement strand
ATATTATCTTTACTAATATTATCTAATGGTATAATCACTGTAATACAACCACATAATGCAGCAATAACTGGTGTAAATGTAAAAACATCATAACAATAAAAATATTCACATTTATTAAATATTTTACATAATTCTTCTATATCTTTTCCGTATTCAAAATGGATAATATTGTAACCTTCTTTCTTATCAAATACAGGATTTAATTTACGTAGTTTTATAGGGTATTTATTATCTGATTTTCTATAACTAAAACATATTGAATCCCGTCTACATTTTTTTATAATACATTTTTTGAATATATAAGATATATTTATAAAAATCCCAAATATTTTTTTTAAAAATTTACTGGTATCACCTATATCATTATTTATTTTTTGTATTAATAATTCATGTTTTATATAGTCATTATTATAATATAATAGCAAATCATCTTTACTAAAATTATTAACTACCTTACCTAAACAAAAATATAAAAGCCATCTTAGTACATATTTCTGTTTAATTGGATTCCCAATTATATTTTCAGTATATATAACTACATTATTCTTTTTCAGTAGAGTTATTTTATCAACAATTGGACATATCCATTTTTCATTAATATCAAGTATATCAAGGTCATTATTTTCTATTGATTCTAAATTATTGATTTTGTATTCAGACAAAACTGGACATAGATACGCTATATCATATTTACATAATATATTTAGTACATGACATAAATAATGCATACCTACAAAATTATTTTTACATTTATGATAATCTATTGTATAAAATATTATTTTAATATCTTTCCTTTTCAAAAAATTGATAATAAGCTCTACTTCTTTATTACAGAAAGAAGTTGCGTTTTTATATAATATATCATCTAATTTTGTACAGAAATTATCTGAATTTTGTTTTTTTTCAAGATAATGTATACATGGATTTCTTTTAAATTTTTTAATATTCCATAGATGTTGATTATTATATAAATAATTTATGTCATTATGTGACTTAACATTTTTTTTGTAATATTCACAGCCATTTTTATAGATAACATAACCAAATATTCTTTCAAATGCATGTACTGGTGAATTATGTGGAAAAACTGTATTACTATAGTACATGTTATTATATAATAATGTTCTTATAAGATTACTATATTTTGTAAATATTATATCAATATAATTGTTCTTTACAATGAAACATGAACCTGCACTAAAATAGTACGATTTATAATCTGAAAACAGATTACTAATTATTTCCATATTAGATGTATCTTTTTCACCTTTTATTATATGTTTTCTTGGGGCAATACCAACATATTTTCCTTTTAGATTTTTTATATATGAAAAAATATCCTTATCTATTAAAGAATATAGCATTTCATTTCTCCAGTCAGTATTTTTTTTTGTATGTAGTTTTATTGACCAATTAAATTTTATTTTCCCTTGTATTCTTTTATATAAATATAAAAATGGGGCAATATCAAAACCAAAATCGATTGTACTTATTAAAATATAATTTTTGAATTTTTCAACCATTTTAATTAATTTTTTATTTTGATTATCCTTGTTTACAGATACAGCTATCGTTATGTTACTATGCAAAATATATATTTTTTCTAACATATCAATACCTATTTCTATATTACCAATAGTTAAAAATAGAATAACATCAGTATCAACTAATTTTTCAGTTATAGTTTCAGAGTATATTCCTGATTCTGTAAACAGCGTATTAAATTCACTGCTAATAAATTTATTTAAATTTGTTACTGTATTATTATTATAAACATATATTTTATTACATTTATCTTTTACAAATTCTATTTTGTTGTTTATTTTTTTTAATTGATATGGATGACAAAACATTCCTTCAGTTATACCTTTTTCATAAAAATACAATTCAGGAATATCTTCAAGTGTGTGCCAGTATGGTTCTCTTCCTTCTTGTTTACCATGCTTAATCCAATGTTTCCATGAACGATCTCGTGTATTTATATTACTTACATCCTTATTATTTTTCACATAAGATTTGTAATCAAAATTTACCTTATAATTATTCCTAATTTTATTAGCTTGAATAAAAAATTCTCGATCAAATGCCATAATATTATTTTTATTATCACCATATTGCGATATTTTATCTATTAGTTTTTCTAAATATCTACGACATCTAAAATCACTATCTGGATATTTTTGGTTTAATGCTTTTTGTACAAATGTATATTGGTCTGTTTCTTTTTTTATATAAGGGAAATAATCTTTTTCACTTCTTCTATATTTTTCATCAACTAGGTCATTTAAAATTTTTATTAACTTAATAATATTATTTAAATTATAATTATTGAATATTTTAATTAATTTTTCTCTACACCCACGTAATGTTTTTTTAGCATTTTCTATTTCTTTATCATCATTACCATATGCTATACCATACTGCATCCATGGAGCATCTTTATAAACATCTTTCTTATCTATACCATCTACTGGTATAATAATTGTAATACATCCACATAATGCTGCAATAACCGGTGTAAATGTAAAAACATCATAACAATAAAAATATTCACATTTATTAAATACTTCACATAATGAATCAGTGTTACATGGATATTCAAAGTTGATTATATCTTTACCTTTATGTTTTTTTTTTATAGTGTTTACTATTTTTTTAGTGTTTATTTTATTACGAATATTTACCTTGTGATTATTACCTGATTTTCGTAAACTATAACAAATATGCTGTCTTTTATATTTTTTTATTATGCATTTTTCAAATATATTTGATATAGCTACAAATATACTAAATGTTTCACGGTTAAATATTTTGCAATCAATAACGTTACTATTTTTTTTTTGTATATAATTTTCAAAAGTAATATAATCAGTATTATAATATAGCAACATATCATTAATAGATATACTTTTCATTACATTACCAAGACAAAAATATAGAAACCATCTACATACATACTTTTGTTCAATTGGATTACCTTCAGTATTTTCATTATAGATTACTATATTATTTCTTTTTAGTAATTTTTCTTTTGAGATTATAGGGCATATCCATTTTTCATTAACTCTTAGATCACACAAATCTCTGTCTGTTATTTCGTCCAGACTTTTATTTTTATTATGTAATCTGAATCCATTTCCACAAATTCCTTCGTACCAAATATCACCATCAGAAACTCCTAGTACGGGACATAAATATGCTATATCTTTTTTGAATATAACATTTAATGAATGACATAAAAAATGCAAAATGGAATTACCACCACTATTGTGAGAATAATTATATGCATATATAATTATTTTAATATCTCTTTCTATTATATTTTTTAAGAGTGATATATCTAAACTATCTGTATTATTATATAGTATATTATCTAGCTCTGTCTCATAATATTCTTTTTTGCATTTTTCCTTATTTTCTATATAATGAATACATAAATTATCTGCATATTTATTAGATATGCCACTACATAAGTAGCTAATATCATTTTTATTTCTGCTTTTCTTTGCAAAATATTTTTTACCATCTTTATATAATACATAACCGAATATTCTTTCAAGAGCATGAATTGGTGAGTTATTACGAAAAAGTAAATTATTAAAGTACATTGTATTATAGACTAAACTATTCAGAATTGAACTATAACTACTATCACTAAATATGATATCTATATATTTTTTATTTACTAGAAAGAATGTACCTTTTACAAATTCATAATTACTATAATTTTTGAATAATTTAGATATTATATACAGATTATGATCATCATTTTCACCTTTTACTAAATAATCAATTGGCGCTATACCAACTTCATTACTATTTAGGCTTTTAATATTATCCATTATATCCACATCTATCATAGAAAACAACATTTTGTCTAACCATTCTTTATTACTTTTTGTATGTAATTTCATAACCCACTTAAAATTTATTCTATTATCTACTATTTTATACAAAAATAAAAATGGGGTTATATCGTAACCGTATTCAGGGGAAATTACCAATATATAATTTTTAAACTTTTTTAATTTTATTCTAATTTTTTCGTAGTTTAAATTATGTGTAATTGATACAGCTATTAATTTATCTGAATGAAGACTTATTAGTTTATTAAGTATGTACTCACCTATTTCCTCATCACCAATTGTTAACATTATAACAAGTTCTGTATGACATATATTTTCTTCTATTATATTAGAATATTGTAAAAAATCTAAAAATTTTTTTTTTTTCATATTTTCAAATACAAAATCATATAGATTTTTAATACTGTGCTTATCTTTTATATAAATATTGTTATTTGTATCTGTAAGTACAGAAATAGATTCAAAAATATTATGTAATTGTTGTGGATGATATATCATACCATCCTCTATTCCAAATTCATGTAAATATAGATCTGAAATATCTTCAAAATTTTTCCAATATCCATCACGGTATTCATCTTTCCCAAATTTTCTCCAATGTTTCCAAGCAATTTCTCTTAAATTATCTTTTTTTTTATTTTTTATCGGTATATCATTATTTTTTTCAAGGTATTTCACATAATTAAAATTTATTTTTTTTTCCATATTTAATCTATTTAGTAAATGTGATTTTATAAAAAAATTATTGTCTATTTTAAACATATTCTTATTTGCAGAATTACCAGATTGTATTATTTTTCTCTCTAATTTTTTTAATTTTTTATTAGATTGATGGGATATATTGTTATATTTCTGATTAATTACATCTCTGTAAAATTCACTAATACCCTTACTATTCTCAGTATATTTAAAAAGTACTCTATACTCAAAATAATACATATTATTACATTTCTCTAGTATATATTCCTCATTATTCCAGTTTAAATATAGTTTCGTACCATCTACTTTATATTTACCCTTATTATCTGGTAATTGTAACATTTTAAAATTATCTGAATTTCTATCAAAAATAATATGTCCATTTAAATTTTTAAAAAATAATTCGTAAATAATTTCACATGAAGAATAAATCATGAATTTCTTTAGTTGTAATTTCGAACAAACATAACCTTCATCATATTCTTCTTTTGAATTGTAGCAATATTTTTTGAAATAATCATCAATATTTAATCTTGTTGATAATTGATTACCAATTAATTCAAATAATGTACTATTAGTATATATCCAATTGAGATATATATATTTTTTTTTTAGATTATAACTAAATTTGCCATATATTTTATTTGAGATATAGAATTGATTATTTTCAAGATTAAATACTAAAATTTCTTTGTAATTATTACCTTTAAATATTAATTTATTTTCAGAAATATTGTGATATATAAGTTCAAGTGTTATGTTATTACCACGTAGAAGCATTAATTGATACAGATAATTAAATTGTGAAATATATCCTTGTTTGGATATATATCATGATTTTAAGTAAATTTAATTTTCGCAAAGAGGTGCTAAACATAATTTAATATTACCTAAACTTGCTACTGAGTAGCAAATGATTAATGGATAGTCATTTTTTAAATACATTTCAATTTGATTACATAAATTAGTACATTTTGTAAAAAGTACAAGATGTTTTAATGCAAAGTTTCCTTGAATAATTTCAGTATTTTCTTGTTTTTTAACGAAACTCATACCATTACTAGCACTTTCACTCATAACAGTTTCTTGTTGTGCGAAGTCACCTTTACAACCGAAAATAAGCTGTGAACCAACACTTTTAATTTCAATAGTATCCGCTAAATTATGCATATCTCTGCAAATTTTTTGAAAATCACTTGATGGCATTGTAATTACAGATGAAAATTGTGCCGGGGGTATTTGAATAGTTTCTTCATTTAAATCCATTAAATTTAATTTATAAGTTGTTACTGTATTTTTTTCACCATTCTCTATTTTAATACCTAGATGATTTAAATCATTTTTATCAACATATAGTGTTAATGTATCATTATTACTCATTGTTTTAATTAGTTTAAATAGATTAAGCATATTAATACCTAACACTAATTTATTTGGACAATTGTATTGTTCAAATTTATCGTTTTCCAATTTAAGATGTACAAGTACAGTATGTGATGCGTCCATAGCTACTATTTTCATTCCAGTTGAATCAAATTCAAGATTTGCATCTGTTAGTATTTCCTTTAGTGCTTCAACTAATATTCTGAAAGCTGAAGACTGGACTGTTTTCAATTCGAGGGTATATTCAGAGTTATATTCTTCATTATGTTTTTCTTGCATGTTATATGACATAGTTGTATAATAATGCTATTACATATTATAATCTTTAAATAATATTTATTATGCATTAATATCTTTTTTTATTCTATTTCTTTTTTTTGTGGTCATTAATTTCTTTATATTTTCTTTACTATCAAATGTATTATATTTCCACATTTTTTCAATTGTCTGATTATCTATATTCTTTACAATTTCTATTGTATCTTTGTACATATTTTCATTATTCTGTATTAGTAAATTATATGTAAGTAAATTACTAATCCAATAAATATTAGTATATTTAATCCCAGTTTCTTTTGATATATTAATTAGATTCTTATAATTTGAATATTGTAGTGCTGATCTACTTAAGAGCGATGTAAATTCTGTTCTATCACCAATATAACTATTATTTTTTAGTTCACTTAATAAGTAAGATGGTATACCACATTTAATTATACCATTATAATTTTGTAATTCCCATAATTGATTATTATATATACATTTATCAACTATATCTCCTAATGATATATGGTGATATATCTCATATAGCTTTTCTATTTTTTTATTAAAAGTTTCTTTTTTTTTAGACACATGATTAATTACATTTTCATGTAATATCATTGATACCAGACTCCTATCTGATTCATAGTATTTTAATATCGATTCAAGATCAGTATATTTTGATAATAGCTTATCAGTTGCATCAAATGGACCAATATCATTTATTTTTCTATGAAATGAATCCAAAAATATTTCAATATTATCTAAATTTATCTTACAGTCTTTCATAAAACTATTTAATTCTTGCATAATACAACATAATCTTCTTATATCACTTTGACTATTTATAATCAATAGTTGTAAACATGAATCGTCTATTTCTATACCTTCTGAATGTATTATTTTTTTAGCTACTTTCATCATATCATATTCACTTGGTTTATTCATGTATATTTCAGTACAGTATTTTTTTAGTTCTGAAAGTCTTTTATCTGATACGTTATTACTTATACATATAATTGGATTGAGATATTCTACTTTTTTGCACGTTGTATTTATAAGCTCACTTATACCCCCTCTATCACCTGAACTCATACCATCCACTTCATCCATAATTATTGCAATATTTCTCTTTATATTATCTTTCATCATCCCTATATTATATGAATTTAGAGATTTTGTTATATTTTCTTTAACTGATTTTTGACTCCTAATATCACTTGCATTATATTCAATTACTTCATAACCAGCAGATTTTAATAAAATATGAGATACTGTTGTTTTACCAATTCCGGGAGGACCAGTTATAAATAATAGAGGTTTTGTGCCTTTTTTTTTTATTTTATAATCTTCAATCCAATCACAAATTTTAGATATTGCTTGCTTGTTACCTACTAAATCTTTTAATGAATTTGGTCTGTATTTTTCAAACCATATATTATTCTGAATTTTTTTTATTTTATCTGACATTACTATATTATTTTCTTCATTATTTTCCTCTTTTTTGATTTTGCAATATTTATCCATTTCCTCAAGTTAATTAAAATATATACAATAGACTTTATATAATTTACTTAATATATCGATATTAAATAAATTCATTTAACATTACTAATTTAGGCGCATTTATTATCCATTCCATCCCATGCAACCATGCATTTTTTTGCCCATTTACATTTATTTATGTCTTCCTTATCTCCTTCCCATCCTTCTCCAGTAAATTCAATTGTACTTGCATTACAACTCTTTGATACTCCTTCATCTAGAACTTTACCACCAGCATCTGTTGGTTGGTATATACCTGGTTTCCCCATATTAAAAGTATTCTTGCATTTATTTGGACCAACTACTTGCCAGTAATCTGGACATTGAGATGTCCACGGTGGGAATGTCAATTCCTTGTTTTCTTTGTAACGATCATATGCCGCTTTCATTTCTACAATTATTAGTACGATTACATATATTACAACTATTGTTGCTGTTATTGTATAGTTACCCATTATATATTATTATATAACATTATTATTCTGAATATTTGTGTTAATAATCTTAAAATTTTATTTTATTGTTAATAATCTTTAAAATTTTATTTTATTTTTAATAATTTTAAGCCTATAAATAAAATTAATTACGTATTTAATTTATTTAAATCCATCTTTTAAATTCTAGAGACTTTTCACCACTTGATGACATATTTTTTGCTCTTTCTAATGGTCGTGGTAATTCACTTACATTTTTCTTGTATGCTATATATTGCTCTACTTCTGATATTACTCTTGGTATACAATAGTCTAATACTAATGAATTTAATTGTTTTATTTGTTCTGCTATTCCGTTATCCCTGTTTTGTGCATACTGTAAATATATTGATCTCATCACTATATGTAATTGTGTCTCTGACTGTCTACCGATTACATGTCTTTTGTTTGACTTTAGCCAAACATTATATCTTAACATATTCTGTAAACTATCAATATTTTCCGATGAAAAAAATGTTTTACTTAATAAACTTTCTGTTTGTATACTCCTTAATGATTCATTTTTATATGACATCCCATTTTCTAAACTATGTTCTTGATATAAATCATACGGTTTACTATTCGATCCTCTTATATCTATTCTTCCATTTTTACCTTCATTGTTATTTCCACCAAATTGTGTTATATCCATTACTATATATTAATATTATATTAAATAATCTTAAGCGATTGTTTAATATTTCATATTTAATTTTATTTATTTATATAATTGTTAAAACTGGTTCTACTGTTGTTATTTTTAAAATTATATGTGTCTGTAAACTCATATTAACAGCGAAACACATGTCAGTAGCTAACTCATGTTCATGGTTTATATGTTCATCTATTTGATTAAATATTCCACCATCAAGATCTGCATATAAAACATTCACTATATGTTGATAAGCAGGTATAAATTCTAGTTCTTTTGTGTGCATATTAAAACTTCCAGGTGGGAATATATATATTAAATTTGCAAAAGTTTCTGCTTTATCATCTGTACTATTCGTAAATAATACAAAATGATCATGGTCTTGTAAGAAAAATTCAGTAAATAAATCTAATGCATGTATATAATGTTCAAGTGTAACTGGGTGAGCAGGATCAGCAATCTCCAATATTTTTTTTGTTGTAGCTAAACTATAGTATTCTGCTGGATATATTTTTTTTATTTTCCCATTGTAAGCTATACCATCCCCAATAAATTTATTGTAATGCAGTTCATCATTCCATTTTAAAGTTATTGACTCGCTATCAGTATACTCTCCTGTAGCATGTACTCTTATTTCTACATCATTTTCATCTATAATATATACATCTGCTTCCCATAAAGGATGGTGAACTTTGTGTAAATGACTCCAAACAAAATCCCAGTTTTCATCCATTTGATTTTTATTTACAACAATATCACCAGTGACTGCTGTAAAATCTATTAATCCAGCAGATACTTCAGTACTTATTGTCTGTGGATCTAAATTCTCACCAACCATTGCTTCTGTTCCATCATGTTCATAAAAATCTATACCTTTGTGTCTTACATGACCAAATCTAACAACATTTTTTGTTGTTAGTAAGTGATGGAAAAAATAATCATGTGTTTGTACCTTTACAGTCCATAATCCTTTTAAATTATTAAATTTATCTAATATATGTGGATGAGCAGCTTCCCAGGCTGCGTCAAGGTGTTCAACAGTAAAAGTATCTACTGGCATGAAATCTGGTGTCCCATCTAAAACTGATTCAGGTTTTACAGCACTTTCTAAATGTGTGTTTATTGATTGTTCAGCAGAACCTGATGCACCCTCTGTTTTAATATGATTAAATGAGTGTAATTCAAATGTTAATTGACTTAAATTATTGTATGGTGGTTTAAATTCAAATGTTTGATCAAAAGCTGGAATCCATTCCATAAACATATTTGTAACCGTATTTATCGTATCTTTATTTATTTCTAACATAGTATATGCCTTATTTGTTTTTGAATCTGTACTTAATACAGATGTATGTAGCTCTGGTATTTCCATTAAAAAAAATGGTGTATTTGTTGATGGTGCATAATCAAATATATTCTTATCATCTATTTTTAACCAAGGAAATATTACTTTAACTACTTCTATTTTATGTATATTTTTAAAACGTTTATTAACTTTTGCATTTTTAGTAACATGTTCTTTAATTTCATCATATAGAACAATATTTCCATGTGCAGCTAAAGGGTCAAATGGACCATAAAATTTACCACTATGAGTCCACCCATTTGTATTTTTATCACCTTTTTCACCCTTAGATCTTTGATGTTCACTTTGTGGCACTGTTTCATTATTTTCATAAACAGGGCGTTTCATAAAAGTTTCAACAGCATTAGTGAATTTAACAGTAAAATGATGTAATGTTTCCTTATTAAAATCCCTATCTGAAGAACAAAAATGTACATATTCTGACTTTAATTCAGTTTTTTTATTTTCGTGCATAAAATGTTCACCAATATTCCTACTTGGATTATTAATTAGTTGAGACTTATCATATTGGAAATCAGATGGTAAAGTTCTATTCGATTTATTTTCCCATCCAGATTTTAGAGGTAAACTATATAATTCTGGATTACCATCTCCAACTACAATATCACTTTCTTCTGAATCTGAATAATCATTTTCTTCATCTGATTCTTCGTTATCATCTTCTGGATGTTTCGGTAAATTTCTATATCGATTATCTAAATTTCTCCTAATATCAATATACTTTCTTAATTCTTTATTTGTTCCAATATTACCTAATCTTCTATTTTTAAATTCCATATAATTTTTGCTATATTCAAGTGGTCTTGTATTTCGTATTTGTTCTAAATTCTCATCCCTATCATCCGAACTATCAGAGTAATCAGAGGTATTATTTTCCATATAACTATATATATTATGTATATTAGCTTTAAATAATCTAATATGTATTAAAAATTTATTATAATGAAGTATTATGGAAAAAAAAATATTTATAGGTTGTGATCATGCTGGTTTTCATGCAAAAAATAAATTAGTTGAATATTTAAGCCCCACGTATTTTAATGTTTATGATATGGGCACTTATAAAAGAGAATCTTGTGATTATCCAGATATTGCATTTAAAGTATGTGAAAATGTAACTAAATCAACTGATCATATTGGAATAGTTATATGTGGTACTGGTATAGGAATGTCTATTTCTTGTAATAAATTTAACAATATTAGATGTGCCTTATGTCATAATACTGAAACTGCAGAATTATCTAGAAAACATAATAATGCAAATATTTTAGCACTTGGTGCAAGATTACTCGATAATGAAAGTCTTATAAATATTGTAAATACATTCCTATCAAACGATTTTGATGGTGGTCGTCATTCTGACAGACTTGATAAAATAAATCTTTTATTTAATAAGGGATAATTAATATCTAACTTATAGGATAGATGTCAGTATCCGAAAAATCACTAAAAAAACAAATAGAACTTTCCATTTTAAGGATTAGTTCCTCACTAAAAAATGACAAATCTAATCCAGAACTTATAAAAGAATTTTTAATTAATTATGTCAGGTCTTTAATAAATAAAGCTATTAAATATGTTGAGGTAAATAAACGGAAACGTATAACAGAAAAAGATATTGAATTTTCATTAAATAGAGTTGGTATTTCAGTATATAAGAGAATTAATAATTATGAAAAAAAAGATACTGAATATAAATTAATCGTATCACTTTATTTTATAAGAAATTTATTAAAATATTACTTTAGTGATAGACAATTTTCTAAAAATGCATACGAATTAATTCGTTCATCGTCTCAATATGAATTACTTAAGTATTTTTAAAATTATCTATACCTATTTTTATATTTATGTTTTTGTCCATATTTATTTATAACCATACCAGATAAATATATATGAATAATTTTTAAAAAAATTGATATAAAGATTTATTATTATATCAAATATATTTTAATGCAAAAAGCATCCACACAGAAAACAGATATTTCTCAGAAATATAAAAAGCATACACATAAGGAACATATCTTTAAAGTTCCAGATACTTATATTGGTAGTGTTGATGAACATACAGAAGAAATGTGGATCCCGGATATGATTAATAGTACAATGGTCAAGAAAAACATTACATATATCCCTGGTTTGTACAAAATATTTGATGAAATTGTTGTAAATGCATATGATCAGTATGTAAGATTAAAGATGGCATGTTCTGCAAATCAAGTAAAAAATATTAAACTAACAATAGATAAGGATTCAGGAGAGATCAGTGTGTATAATGATGGAGAAGGTATCGATATTGATGTTCACCCAGAACATGGAATATATGTACCTGAACTCATTTTTGGAGAATTATTAACCTCAACTAATTATAATGAAAATGAAGAAAAAGTTACAGGTGGTAAGAATGGTTATGGTGCAAAGTTAACTAATATATTTTCATCTCAGTTTAAAATAGAAACTGTTGATCATGTACGCAAAAAAAAGTTTGTACAGACATATACGAACAATATGAATGATAAGAAAAAGGCGCATGTTAGCTCATTCAAGGGTAAACCCTATACACAAATATCTTTTATTCCAGATTTTAAACGGTTTAAAATAGATAAACTTACAGATGATATAGTAAACTTGTTTGAAAAAAGAGCATATGACCTTGCAGCATGCACTGATATATCTGTAAATGTATATTTAAATGATAAAAAAATGGAGTATAAAAATTTTGATAAATATATGGATCTTTATATTGGCGATAAAAAAGAAAAAGAAAGAGTTTATGAAAAAATAAATGATAGGTGGGAAATTGGAGTTTCACTAAGTCCAAATGAACATTTTGAACATATTTCTTTTGTAAATGGTATATATACAAGTAAAGGTGGTAAACATGTTGAATATGTTATAAATGCAATTTCAAGAAAACTATCAGAATTTATTCATAAAAAGAAAAAAATAACAGTGAAAGGAAATTATATTCGTGAGAATATAATGTTATTTGTAAAATCAACAATAGTTAATCCATCTTTTGATAGTCAGACGAAAGAGAATTTAACAACAGCTATAGCTAAATTTGGTTCTAAGTGTGAAATAAATGATAAATTTATTGATAAGATAGCTAAACTAGGTATTATGGAAAAAGCTGTTGAACTTTATGAATTTAAGGAGTTGAAAAAAACAAATAAAAACGATGGGAAGAAAAAATCGTCTATTCGAGGGATACCTAAGTTAGACGATGCTAATTGGGCGGGTGGTCCAAAATCAAATCAGTGCACATTAATCCTAACTGAGGGTGATTCAGCCAAATCAATGGCTATTGCTGGACTAAGTGTTGTCGGACGTGATAAATATGGTGTATTCCCTCTTCGAGGTAAGGTAATGAATGTTCGAGAAAAATTACACACAATCGCTGGTAGAGAACAAATATCAGAGAATAAAGAAATTACATATCTAAAGCAGATTCTCGGTCTTGAAACAAATAAAAAATATAAAAACGTTAATGACTTGCGTTATGGTAGTATTATGATTATGACCGATCAGGATGTTGATGGATCGCATATTAAAGGTTTACTATTTAATGTTTTTCATTCAATGTGGCCAGAACTAGTTAAAATGGGAAAATTTATGACATCAATGATCACTCCTATTATTAAGGTTACTAAGAAAAACCAAGTTAAATCATTTTATAGTCTAACCGAGTATGAAGATTGGAAGAAGCAGAATAATAACGGGAAAGGATATAATATTAAGTATTATAAAGGTCTTGGTACTAGTAGTACAAAGGAGGCAAAAGAATATTTCCAGAATCTTAAAGTAGTTAAATATACATGGTCCGATATTTCTGAGGAATCTATTATGTTAGCATTTGAAAAAGATAAAGCAGATGAACGTAAATCTTGGCTAAAAACATATGATAGAAATCAAATTCTGGATTCTGATCTCTCAAGTGTTGATTATTCTGATTTTATTCATAGGGAGCTTAAACATTTCTCACACTATGATACATCTAGATCTATACCAAATATGCTTGACGGTCTTAAAACATCTCAGAGAAAAATTCTATTTAGTTGTTTTAAAAGGAACCTAAAACAAGAAATTAGAGTTGCTCAGTTATCTGGTTATGTTAGTGAACATGCAGCTTATCATCATGGTGAAGCAAGTCTCAACGGTGCAATTGTTGGTATGGGACATGAATTTGTTGGTTCAAATAATATTAACATATTGTATCCTAGTGGACAATTTGGTACACGTATTCAGGGAGGTAAAGATGCTGCAAGCCCTCGTTATATTCATACTCGCCTTGAAAATATTACTGATATTATTTTCAATAAGGACGATTTGAATGTTCTTAATTATCTAGATGACGATGGATTACCAGTTGAACCCGAATATTACGTTCCTATTCTTCCTATGGTTCTTGTAAACGGATGTCTTGGAGTTGGCACTGGATTCAGTACTAGTGTTCCGTGTTTTAATCCAAAAGACCTTGTTACTTATCTTACGAATAAAATGAATGATGTACAAAATAAAATAGATATTAAGCCATGGTATATGGGCTTTAAAGGTGATATTATTCAACATGAAAAGAATTCATATTTAGTTAAGGGTAAATATCGTCTTGTTAATTATAAAACAATAGAAATAACAGAACTCCCTATTGGTACTTGGATAGATGATTACAAAGAATTTCTTGAAACACTTATTCCAGATAATATTCCAAAAGTCAAACCCTCAGATAAATTGAAAGGGAAACAACCACCAAAACAAAAAACATATTTTCTAAAAAACTACGAAAATCATAGTACTGAATCGTCAGTTTCATTCTTACTTGAATTTAAACCAGAATTAATGAAAAAAATGATTAAAGATCAAAAAGATTATAATGGTGTAAATCGTATTGAAAAGGAACTAAAACTATGTAGTAAAATTAGTACATCTAATATGCATCTATTTAACTCGAAATGTGTAATACAGAAGTACTCTGACGTTTATGAGATATTGGATGAATTTTATGAAACAAGATTACAGTTTTATCAAAAACGTAAAGATTATATCCTTAGTAAGATTAAGTATGATCTCGATATACTGAAAGAAAAAGTCAGATTTATTAATGATGTTATTAATGGTGACGTAATAGTTAACAATAAAACTAAAGCACAGATTAATGAACAATTAGAAAAACGTAAATATATGAAAGTATCTTCCGTTAAAGGAGATGAAGATGGTAATTATAATTACTTAATTAGTATGCCTATATATAATCTCTCTAAAGAAAAACGAATTGAACTTGAAACAGAGTATTCAAATAAAGATTCAGAGTATAAAGATTTATACTCAAAAACTATTAAAGATCTATGGAAAACGGAGTTAGAATATTTTGTGATTAAATATGAACAATTCAAAAAAGAAAAAAGTAGTATAGATATATCTTCTGGTAAAACTGTTATTAAAAGGAAAAAAAAACCTAAAACTGCTTAATATTTAAATTTATTATATTAATAGTTATTCACTTATCTTATTCATAAGTGAATATTGATTTTATTAAAGATTTTTATAATTTTTTATTTTTTTTACTTTTTCTTTTTCCGCCATTCATTCTTGCTGGTGGATTATTAGATAATGGGTAGTAGTTATGTTTAGGTCCATCAAGTGGTAATGACCCACATGGACATTTATATTGACTCATATTTACGTCTGGTATACAATTTGGTACATTTGTTACTGGTTTTATTGCACAATTACCACCTTTATGGTTTTTCTTTGACATCTTTTTATATAATTCTCTTCCAGATACCAATACAACTGGTACTGCTAATTTTGCTGCTTCTTTTACTAAATCATTTGCAAAACCACCTTTTTGGTTTTTTTTACTTTTTAGTAAATTTCTACCAACTACAAGAGCAACTGGTACTGATAACTTACTTGCTTCTTTTAATATATCTTGTAAAAAACCTGCTTTCTGTTTTCTATTTGTATTTTTAATTGTTCTCATTATATATTATAATTAGAAAATATTTAATTCTTAATTATATTTATTTTTCCGTCAATTATATAATGTTTTTACATATTCATTTTCTCCCTATAATTAAATATGAATATGATATGTCCTTAGGTATTATAAATTAGTTTAAAAATAAAATTATAAATATTATTATGTTTTTATATTTAATTAGATATTTTCAGAGTATTATTTATTATTCTAACGATAATAACTATAATAAAGGTCT
>MDTD01061628.1_pt1 | contig 16463 bp, 15 predicted proteins | sample 811221 | NCBI WGS metagenome assembly MDTD01 (sample SAMN05326646, study PRJNA326480) | marine metagenome | isolation source: seawater | place: Pacific Ocean: South West | collected 2011 | reverse complement strand
TCAACTATTGTAACACCATGCCCTTCTTCGTGCACAATTACCGGATTAAGATCAATTTCTGCGATAATGTCAGAAAAGTCGGAGCCGAAGTGGCTCAATTTGACCATTAATTCGGCGAGCGCGATTTTATCCGCAGTCGGTCGACCACGCACGCCGTCCAGGATAGCACTGCCCTTGAGTTGTGAAAGTGCTCTAAGTCCTTCATCTATTGAGATTGGTGTGGGTAGAACAACTCTATCTTGAAGCACTTCAACAAAAACACCCCCTAGCCCAACCAACATCATCATTCCAAAAACGTCGTCGTGTTTAAGACCCAAGATAAACTCGACGCCATCTTTTGCCATCGGTTTTACAAGAACCCCATCCAGATCTGCACTCGGGCAATGTTGCTTGGCAGATGAGAGGATTTTACTAAAAGAATCCTTAATTTCGGTTTGAGTTTCCAGGTTTAAGATCACTCCGCCCACATCAGACTTATGTGGGATGTTGGGTGACTGCACTTTCAATGCAACGGGCCCTGCAATTTCTTTGGCAATTGCAATAGCATCTTCGGCGGATTTTGCTAAACCTCCACCTCCAAGGTTTATGTCATAATGGCCTAATATTTTACCCGTTTCATACTCTGTCAAAACTCCACATTGATTGGCGCATGCTTTTCGTACGGCTTGCTCCCGAGCGGGGTTTGAAGTTCGGATTTCTGGGACCTTGAGGAATGCGTCCCGCAAAATCTTATAGTCTGCCATTTCTCTGACAGTTCTTGCACAGTTTGGCATATTCGTAAAAAATGGATAGCCTGCTTTATTAAACATCAAAGTAGACTCGGGGCTCGGCGATGTATAAGTGCACATCATAATTGGTTTTTTTGCCTCCCGTGCTATTCTTGCCAAATGATCGACCTCTCCTGAGAAAGAGTGGGCATGACGAGCTGAAGTGACGATGATTATTGAATCGACTACTGGCGACCTTGAAACCCACTCTCCTAAAACACTGTAGCCAATTTTACGAATAGACCCTGCAGTTGCATCTACTGGATTTTGTGAGGTTGCGTAATGAGGCAGGTGGGAGTCAATTTTATTACGGGTTGCATCATCGAGTAACGGAACTTCAAGGCCTATGGCTGTGCATGTCTCCGCCATCCAACCAGCCGATCCGCCAGAACCGGAACAAATACCTACCCTTTTGCCTAGCGGCAGACGACTGCCAAAATGAGAGAATCCTGCCGCAATGTCGCACATCTCTTCGCGGTCTTTGCCTTCTATAATACCGTATCGTTGGAACATTGCTTTGTAAGCATCATAAGTTCCTGTCATCGCCCCGGTGTGAGATTGGGCAGCTCGGCGGCCGGCCTCCGATTTTCCTATTTTTGTTAGTATAATTGGTTTGCCGGCGCGAAGAGCCTTCTCCGCGGTTTGTTCGAATAGAGCTGGTGTTTTTACATCCTCGAGAAACAACAAGAAAGCATCTGTCTTCCCCTCATCGAGTAAGTAATCCACAAAATGAAAGGTCTCAAGTGCAGCTTCATTTCCTGTGGTAATCACGTAGCTGAAAGGAAGCTCATTTGGGCGTCCTTGATCATAGAGCCCAAACCCTGAGCCACCGCTCTGAGCAATAGCAGCTACAAATCCACTTTTTCGATACTCAGGAGTCAAACTGTTGCTAGTCTCGGCAACTGCAGGGCTAAAGGTGGGACAAAGAAATTTTAATGTGTTGGCAAAACCCTCGGAGTTCGGACCGCTTATAGCCATGTCAAATTTATTTGCTATTTCGCTTATTTTTAACTGGAGCTTTTTACCCTTACGACCTCCCCCTTCAGCAAAACCCGATGTTATAATTTGTGCTGCTTTTACACCAGAATTGCCGCAACGTTCCAATTCCTCTAGTATAAACTCTGCCGGAATTATAATGAGAGCAAGATCAATCTGTTCGGGCACTAATTCTACTGAACTGAAGGCCTTTAATCCTTGGATTTGTTGGGCACTTCTACTGATAGGATAAATTCTCCCCTTGAAGGGGTGACTTAGTAAAACTTCCATGGCACGACCGCGAATAATGGACTTATTATTCGAAGCCCCAACTACGGCTACGGTTGTTGGATTGAGCAGAGCATTTATATCGGGCATAGTTCTCGCTTAACGAAGTCCTAAACCACGAGCGATGATCCCCCGCAGCACTTCAGTTGTGCCGCCTTGTATGGTGAGTTTTGGAGCAACCTGAATGCCGTAATTCAACAATGCATCGAATGAAGCGCGATTGCTATCATCCGGTGGCACGAATGTCGCTAGGTCACGCGCCTTGGCTGGAAGCTCCTGTTCCCAAATGGTACCAAGATCTTTTACTAGTGAGCCTTGAATCGTTGGCTCTTCGCCTGCCTGTAGCATTCCATTTACTGAAACTGACATCCGTCTTAGTGTGTGCAAACCAGCGACCAGACGACCTAGGCCTTCAGCTGCTCGAGAGTCTGGCTGAGTCCCGAGTACCTGCGCTAATTCAAATAATACATAAGAGGTTTCTAAAAAACGTTCAGGCCCGCTCCGCTCGTATGCAAGCTCGCTTGTAGCTTGCTTCCAAGCTCCGTCAATTTCCCCGAGCACATACTGGTCAGGAATGAAGGTGTCTTCAAAAACCACCTCATTGAACTCGTGTTGTCCTCGAAGATTCACCACTGGGTTTATTTTAATATCATTGAAGTTTTTCATATCAACAAGGAAATTAGTTAGCCCATGGCGGCGGTTCTCCTTTGTACATGGTGAGGTGCGAAATAATGCTATCATGTAATCTGCTAGGTGGGCGTAACTGGTCCATATTTTACTGCCATTTATGAGCCATCCGCCATCAGCTTTGGTCGCCTTGACACGAGCGGCGAAAAGGTCCGATCCATTTGAGGGCTCGCTCATGCCAATACAAAACGTACATTCGCCGGCGGCTATGCGTGGCAAAATATCTGCTTTAATATCTTCGTCCGCCAATTTTAAAATAATAGGTCCACTCTGACGGTCTGCAGTAAAATGACCACGCACAGGCGCATTAGCAACCCGCATTTCTTCAGTAACCACATAACGTTCGAGAAAGGTGCGCTCATGGCCACCATACTTTTTTGGCCATGACATTCCAATCCAACCTTTAGCTCCAACTTTACGGCTGAACTCTTTATTGAAGATTCCTCCCATTGCATTTTCTCGTCGATCAAATGTGCCGGCAGCTTCCTCTTCGTTAAGGAAGTCGCGCACTTCATGGCGTAAATCCTGACATATTTTTGGAAGTCGAATAGGGTCGAATCGTATATTCACAGACATGGTATGTTCCTCACAATCATTATTTAGCGGGCGGCGATTGTGGGCCATAATTGGTCAGCCCCATTTGCCGCTACAAATTCTCCAAGGGCGACAGCCCAGACACTTTCACCACCAAAGTCGTCACGCCAACTCCAAAGTCTTTGGGTATAGCGGTGCAAAATATGTTCAGTTGTATAGCCGATAGCGCCGTGGACTTGATGTCCAATGGCTGCTCCCTTTCCTGCAGCTTCCCCAGCTCGTATTTTTGCGCTGGCAATTTCAAGAAAACCTGCGTCATTAAAACCGTCCCCACTATTTATTGTGTCCGCTGCAGAAGAAGCGGCTGAAACTGCGGCGGCAGCCTCTCCGGCTAGCTGAGCCAAATTGTGTTGCACCGCTTGAAACTTTGAGATGGGACGTCCGAAGGCTTCTCTCTCTTTTGAATATTGAACGGCAATATTGAGAATATGTTGCAGAGCTCCGCCCATTTCCGAACAACGAATTGCTGCACCCATGCGTAATAAATGATCTCGTGTGAGTTTGGTTTCCACACATTGAACCGGCGATACTCGATTAAAATCAATTGTATCGCGAGGTTCCGAAGCATGGCTGTCATACTGTTGAAGAATGCAGTCTTCACGATTTACTAATGCTAAGAATGGTTGATCATTTCTTTCTGCAAGAACAACAACCTGTGCAACATCGCGCCCAAATGGGATTTGATGGACGGTGCCTGAAAGGGTATCGTTGTCATTTAGTGTAACGGTGTCATGTTGGTTGACCGGAGCAATACTTAACATGCCGTCCGGTACATTGAGACCTGTCTCCGACAATAGCCAACCGGCTAATAACGTCTCTGCGATTGGCACGGGGATAGCAAACTGCCCCGCAATACGAAGTATCTCAAATCCGTCAGCTACATCAGCTCCCACGCCATTAAATTTCTCCGGAACCCATGCTCGAGTTAAGCCATTTTCCTCTAACGCACTCCATAGAATTGATTTCCATTTTTCGTCGTTTGAATTATTGATAGTTTGGGGGTCGCAAAGGTCGTTAAGAATTTTTGCGGTAGTGTTGATGATAATATTATCCGATCCGGTCATTGCGTTGGATTTTCCTTTTAGCTACCGCCTATGTCACAAGGACAGTGCGACTGAAGATCAATGTTATATTCCCTTTAATTTAACAATTCTTTCACAAACTTACGCAAATCGATATTTTTCTGCAATGGTGTGTCTCAGAAATTACCCTTAACAGGGCTGACAGTAGGATTATGCATCGGAGTAGGTGAAAAATGCTTCAGGAACAGATATATATACAAAATTGTTGACAATAACGCACTATAAGATGAGTGTAGTCAACATACCATGACAGTGAATCCAAAACTCAAGTTAATCAGGCCGAAGTCTTTAGCCAATGTGGTGCAGGCTGAGGTTGAGCGTCGCATTGTAGACGGCGATATCGCGCCTGGCGACCGCATAAATGAAAACTCTATGGCTGCTGAGATGGGGGTTAGCCGCGGGCCAATCAGAGAAGCGTGTAGCGCGTTGGTTAAAGCTGGATTGCTCGAATTCATCGTTAATCGCGGTTGTTTTGTGCGCGTCGTATCAAAAGAGGAAGCAAAAGATCTTTATGTCTTGCGTGCCTCATTGATGAGATTAGCGGGGCAATTGCTTGCTGCGCGCATTACTGACCGAGAAATGGAATTGCTTAGCGGAATGGTGGAGGAAATGACAAGAGCGGCTGCTGTTGAAGACTTTCAGGAGTACTACAGGATCAACCGAAGGTTTCATGATTCAATTGTGGAATTTGTCGACAATAAGCGTCTCCGCGAAATATGTAACGGCCTCGATAAGGAGTTACACCTATATCGTACGCGAAGCATTTCCCGCAGTTTAAAGGAGTCCGATCGTGAGCATAAAGAAATAATGGCAGCTCTCGCATCTCGTAATTCCCAGAAAGCTGGTGAAGCTCTTGCGTCTCATATTCATAATAGTATGGCTAGATTTTTTTCGGTGACTACCTCTGGCCGTGTGGCAACGTTATCTGCAGCTGTGACAGGAGCAAAAATATGAAATTTGGTAATTTTCTTTTTCCTCAATGCCCAGACCCTAAAAGTGACGAGCGTGTTATCGACGAAACTGTGATGGAAGCAAAGCTCTGTGATGAGTTGGGTATGGATTCGGTTTGGTTAGCAGAACACCACTTTGATGGCAACTGCGCATATGTGGATCCAATAAGCTTTGCTGCTGCGATCGCTGCAACCACAGAACAAATTAAAATAGGGTTTGCCGTCGCTCAGATGTCATTGCATCATCCTATACGGCTAGCTGAGCAAATTTCTATGATCGACAATCTGAGTAAAGGCCGACTAATTGTTGGTCTAGGGCGTGGCACAGCATATAATATTTATGATTATTTAGGGTTTGGGATAGATCCTGATGAAGCCTATGAGCGCTTGTTAGAAGCAGAAGAAATCATGGTGAAGGCTTGGACAACTGAAGATTTCAGTTTTAAGGGAAAATACTGGGATATTTGGTTACCCGCACTTAGACCGAGGGTTTATTCTAAGCCTCATCCGTTCATGATACGTGCATGTTCCGGTGAAGAGGCAATGCTGGGCCAAGCCCGGGAGGGTAAGCCTTTTCTTATGAATGTCCAATCGGTCGAAGTTATCCAGCAGCGTATGGACCTTTATAGATCAACCATGGCAGAGGCAGGGTATGATGATGCTCGCATACAAACTTGTGTTGATCAAACGTGGATTTGGAAAAATATCTTTGTTGCTGATACAGATGACGAGGCAGAGCGAATAGGCCTTCCTTTATTCGAAGGACAGCGGGATCACCGGATGGCTATGCGAAAAGAGGTATATGAAGCTCGTGGGCTAACACTCGACAAAAGCATGGAAACAGGTGCAGCTCCAAAAAAGACTGCTGCTCGTAATGTTACCCAACACAGTTTGCTTTGCGGTTCGCCGTCCACGGTAGCGGAGCAAGTTGCAGAAATTGATGCTGTCGGTGTTGGAGGCCTCATTCTGCAGTTCCGTTTGGGGGCAGCACCACATGATGTTGTTGAGAATAGCATTCGATTATTCATGGACAAAGTTGCTCCTGAAATAGGACAAAAAAAGGCGGCCTAATTATGGTTGGACTTGGTGCGGAAGGTGCCGGAGAAAGGTTCGACCCTGTAACACTTGAAATATTTTGGAGTAGGCTCATTTCAATCGCGGATGAGTCTGCGGCAGCCTTACTTAGAACATCTTTTTCAACCATCGTCCGAGAGTCAAATGATTTTGGCACCGTTTTGATGGACGCCAATGGCGACTCACTCAGTGAAAATACCGGTGGCATACCATCTTTCGCTGGAATTCTTCCGATAACACTTAAACATTTCCTCGCCAAATTTCCCCGGGAAACATGGAAACCCGGAGATTGTGTGATTACTAATGATCCGTGGTTGGCCACCGGTCACTTGCCCGATATTACAATGGTGATGCCAGTGTTTTTGAACAGTCAGTTGGTTGGGTTTTCGGGTTCAATTGCTCATTCCCCTGATATTGGAGGCTCGTTATGGTCTGCAGATTGCCGCGAACTTTTCGAAGAGGGCCTTTGTATCCCGCCACTTAAGTTTTTGAAGGAAGGGGAGCTTAATAAGGACGTTGAAGAGATGATTGTTTGCAACGTGCGGCTGCCCGAGCAAGTACTGGGCGATCTCAACGCACAGGTCACAGCAAACCAGGTTTGTGGGCGCCGGCTCATAGAATTCTTGGAAGATTCTGAACTAGACGATCTTTCTCTTCTTTCGAAATCGTTGCTTAGCCGGGCAGAAACGGCTATGCGAAACGCTATTGAAGAAGTGCCGGATGGTATTTACCAATCTACCCTTGATGCGGATGGGTTTGATGAAGATGAAACTCATATTGAGTGTGCAGTTACAGTAGAGGGCTCTAATATCAAGATTGATTACGAAGGAACATCAAAACAAATCAATCGCGGTCTCAATACAGTTATGAATTACACACACGCATATTCTGCGTATCCCATTAAATGTGCACTTGATCCACTCACACCTAGAAATGAAGGATCATACCGTCCAATTAAAGTCGTGGCGCCCGAAGGATCGATCCTTAATCCTACCCGGCCTGCACCATGTAATGCTCGCCAACTTACCGGCCACATGCTGGCCGGGGCAATTTATGCAGCATTGGCACAAGCTGTCCCATCCAAAGTTATTGCTGATAGTGGCAGCGCACCAAGTATGCGTGCGATTTTTAGTGGTCTGAATCCGAAGGGTAACAGATTCACACAAATTTTATTTGCCAGCGGTGGGATGGGTGCACGTCCAACAAAGGATGGAATTTCAACCATCGCGTTCCCAACAAATGCAGGTGCTGGCAGTATTGAGGCTTTTGAAAGTGTGGCTCCTTTGATTGTTTGGCAGAAAGAGTTTCGTACTGACTCAGGAGGTGCCGGAATGTATCGTGGTGGGTTGGGTCAAGTGTGTGAAATAGAGTCGCGAGCGCTCGAGCCGTTGCAGCTTTCCTTATTATCAGATCGATGGCGTCATCCAGCAACCGGCGTTCTGGGGGGGCTGGAGGGGGCAAAAAGCCACATAAATTTCAGTGATGGAACAGTCCCTCATCAAAAATCACGCACCGTAATAGAGCCGGGTATAAGGCTAAAAATGATATACGCCGGCGGTGGAGGCTATGGAGATCCCACGCAACGTGAACGTGGACGAGTGTGCGAAGACGTAAAAAATGGTTATGTCACCGCTGCGGCAGCTAGTCGCCTTTATGGGGAAGGCGGATGAAAAAACGCATTCGCATCGGTGTCGATGTTGGAGGCACCTTTACTGATTTCGTTCTTGTTGATGAGGAGCGTGATCAGATCTTTACGGGCAAGCAGTTGACCACGCCTTCAGATCCTAGCGCTGCAATTCTAGATGGTGTGGGCCGCCTGCTGTCAGACTCAGGACTATCTCCAGCAGTGGTCGATAACATAGTGCACGGAACTACCCTAATTACAAACACGATTATTGAGCGGACCGGTGCAAAAGTGGGGTTGGTAAGTACCCTGGGTCATCGTGATACTCTCGAAATGGCTAGAGAGATCCGTTACGATCTATACGATTTGTTTATTGAGTCACCACCTTCGCTAGTGCCAAGGTTCCTTAGGGAAAGTGTGGCGGAACGTATTTCGCCAGATGGAGAAATCCTGCTCGAGTTTGATAAAGAAGGGTTTAGGAACTCCTTGAGAAAACTTGTGGAGGAAGAAAATGTAGAGGCATTAGCCATTTGCCTCATGCACTCATATCGCAATGCAGTCCATGAGCAGTTAGCAAAAAAGATTGTCAATGATCTGTACAGAGATTTGCCTGTCACGCTCTCGTCCGATGTGGCGCCCGAGATTCGTGAATTTGAGCGAACGAGTACCGCGTGTGCTAACGCATATGTACAACCGTTAATGCAAAGTTACCTTAAGAGGCTTGATAAGAAATTAAAAGCACTAGGACATGATGGCACCCTCTATATCATGCTGTCTGGGGGAGGAATTACTACAGTAAGGGATGCTGAGGCATACCCCATTCGGTTGATTGAATCAGGTCCGGCTGCGGGTGCAATGGCAGCATCGTATTACAGTACGCTAACAGATACTAAAAATCTGATATCGTATGATATGGGTGGTACCACTGCCAAAATGTGCCTCATTGATAACAATAGGCCTGACCGGAAATATGACTTTGAGGCTGGCCGGGTCCGTCGTTTTGCTAAAGGGTCTGGTTTACCACTGAAAGTATCAGTGGTGGATATGATTGAAATTGGTGCAGGGGGGGGCAGCTTGGCATCTGTAGATCAGATGGGATTACTAAAGGTAGGGCCCCGTAGCGCCGGGTCCCAGCCTGGCCCAGTTTGTTATGGGCTAGGTGGAAAAGATCCGGCAGTGACTGATGCGGATTTATACTTAGGATATTTAAATCCGGATTATTTTTTGGGTGGTCAGATGACACTCAATTTGGAGAAGGTAGAAAAATCAATAGAGGAAAAATTAGCCAAGCCGTTAGGACTGACTGTTCTGGAGGCGGCTGTTGGTATTCATAATGTGGTAAATGAAAATATGGCTGCCGCAACACGAATGCACCTTGCTGAAAAAGGCCGTGATCCACGTAAGTACGATATGATTGCATTCGGTGGTGCCGGGCCTGTTCACGCTTGTCATATGGCGCGGTTGCTCAAATTGGATAATGTTATTGTACCATTAGGGGCGGGCGTTACGTCTGCTTTAGGGTTTTTAGTAGCGGCACCCGCTGTTGATTATGTTCGCAGTTACGTGGCACGATTAGAACAAGTAAACTGGGAATATTTAAATCAGTTGTTCTGCGATATGGAGGAAGAGGCGAGGTCGCTTTTAATAGAAGCTGGCGCAGATAACGAGGACATTACGTTCGAACGAAAGGCCGACATGCGGTATGTGGGGCAAGGTTTTGAAATTTCAGTTCCAGTTCCGGACGGTAAATTATCTGAGTCGCATGTCGACGAATTGCGCATTAATTTTTTCGAAAGTTATAGGAACCTATTTGAGCGAACAGTCACCGATATTGAGATCGAAACCATGAGTTGGAGACTTGCGGCGACTGCACCGATACCAAATATTACTCTCAACTTTAAGGGGCAGAAAGGGTCCGTGGATAGCAAACTAAAGGGACAACGGTCAGTTTTCTTCTCTGAGACGGGGTTTGCTCCTTGTGACGTTTATGATCGGTATGCTTTTATTGAAGGGGATACCGTAGAGGGCCCGGCGATTATTGAAGAGCGAGAGTCTACAACTGTTATGCCGCCTGGGACGCGAGCTAAAATTGATGAGAGTTTAAATTTACGGATAGAGTTAAATGCTTGAAGTTGGGCGCCGTTTAATTCATGAATTAACAAATGTCAAAATGGTTGGGGGCGTTGAAAAAGCTCACAGAAAATACGGTGGTGTACATGCAATGCCTGGATGAGGGTGCATTGAATTTATTATTTTACGGGGCCCGAACGGCACGTAATTGGCAAAAAAAAGAGGTCGCAAAAGAGGTTTTGTATAAACTGCACAGCCTTTTCGTCATGGGGCCAACCTCAAACAATGCGCAACCGGCGCGAGTGCTTTACATTAAAAGCAAAAAAGCTAAGGCTCGTCTTTGGCCTTGTCTCTCAAAAGGAAATCTAGAAAAAAGTATGGCTGCTCCTGTAACTGCAATTATCGGATATGACCTTCAATTTTACGCCAAATTAGATGAACTATCAGGATTGCCGGGAAGCGGTGCGCGGTTTGTAAAAAATCCATCCACAGTAGAGCCCTTCGCATTTCGTAATTGTTCATTGCAAGGGGGTTATTTCATCGTAGCAGCTCGTGCCCTTGGTTTAGATGTAGGACCAATGTCAGGTTTTGATAATTCGGCGGTTGACAATGAATTTTTTGCTGGGACAAATATTAAGTCTAATTTTCTATGTAACATTGGATTTGGGGATTTTGCCAAAATCCAGCCTCGTCAGCGTCGAGTAAGTTTCGAGGAAATATCGGACATAATTTGAACACTGAAAATTTTGAATGCTTGCGTTGGTGTCTGGGCTTCATTAGCGTAGAAAATCATTAAGAAAATCCGTTAAGGGGGTAATTAGAATGCACTGGACTAAACGCCGCGAAAAATTTCGCGCCTACCTCGAGGGAGATAAATGTTATCACCCTGGTTCTGTTTACGATGCTATCTCTGCGCGTATGGCTGAAGACATAGGCTTTGAAGCTGGCATGTTTGCTGGCTCGGTAGGGTCATTATCAGTTTTAGGGTTGCCGGATGATATAGTGCTCACACTGAGCGAATTTGCCGGCCAGGCTTATCGCATCAATCGCGCAGGGCAACTCCCTCTCATAGTTGATGCAGATCACGGTTATGGGAATGCTCTTAATGTAAAACGCACTGTTGAAGAGCTCGAAACTGCCGGAGTTGCAATGCTTACTATCGAGGATACAGAGCTTCCTAAAGCATATGGCACAGTAGGAACCACGAGACTAATTTCCATTGAAGAGGGCGTCGGCAAAATGAGAGCTGCCTTAGAGGGAAGGCAAGATCCGTCATTGGTCGTTGCAGGACGTTCAAGTGCTGCCGGTGTAAATGGTATTGAAGATGCTATCAAACGCACGAAGGCTTATGAGAAAGCGGGTGTTGATTGTATGTTTCTCGCTGGAATTGAGACTCGAAGCGAAGTAGAAGCGATTTCGGCAGAAGTAAGCATACCGCTTATGCTTGGCAGTACGCCAGACGAGATACGTGATCTAGACTTTTTAGGAAGTCAAAGGGTACGCTTTGCTCTTCAGGGCCATAAACCAATCATGGCATCCATCAAGGCAACCTTTGAGACACTTAAACAGCTTAGAAACGGTGTTGATCCAAAGGATTTAGAGGGGGCATCGGCGGAGCTCTTAGCCAAATTTACTTGCGCAGAGAATTTCAAGCGCTTGAAAAAAGAGTATCTCGGTTAGGTGTTGAGTATCCTTCGCGCTGCGCCCAAGTCTTGTTTTGAGATAGGACGGGGAGAAAATTAGATGGCATTTTGTGCCTTCTCTTAGGTTTTCATCTTATCTTCATGCAAAGTGTTTAATTGACAGTTGCAAGTGATTGATCGCCTTATACCTTCGCATTGTGCGTGGTAGGTTTCTGCAGCTGAGTTTATTCGTCTATTTTGCCATACGGCTATAAGCAAGAAAAAACGCTCTTTGGAATGATCGTATGAAAAATAATGTTAAACATGACGATAGTGATAGATCACTCCAACTCATTTTTCCGACGGTGATTGACCGATATATGAACCCTGATGCTGATCGAGTGAATAGAGGCCTTGTTGAGGCATTAGTAGCTCTTCGCAGGGAAACCCCTAATGCGCGCTTGGATGGATATTCTAGCGACGTTTATACGACATTTGGTATCGAGGACTGTCTTCATGAACGTGCAGATTTTGCACCTATTGCTGACTGGATGCGCAAATGTTTTGCAGCTTATGCTGTTCGCATGAACTACGCTCTTTCACCTCAAGGCGTTAGGCTAACAGAATGCTGGGCTAACGTTTATGAAAAAGGTTTCGCGCATGAACTCCATACGCATCCAAACAACATTCTAAGCGGAGTATATTACGTCAAGGCCCCGGTCGGTTGTTCTGAATTACGGTTTCATGCTCCGCATGCATTTTCGATGATGCAGCAGAGAAAGCGCGTTGACAGTGAATTAAATTCGCTTTCCTATGCCGTACAGCCTAGAGAGGGTGAGTTTATTGTTTTTAACAGTGCGGTTAAGCATAACGTTCCGCCAAATGCTGTTGATGCAGAACGAATAATTATCGCTGCTAACGCATTATTATAGGGTGAGATGAGGTTGTCTGCGTCGGAAACTCTGCTGTTATTTCCAACGGTTCTCCACGTTACTCGTTATCGTGAAGCGCAAGATCTAAATTTTGAGCTTAAAAGCACAATAGATTCCCTTCGCCGTACAATTCTTGGCACACCACCTGTCGAATTTGGCTGTACCATGTTTTCCACAATGGTTACCGAGCCGAGCTTGCATACAAGAGATAGCCTTGCGGAGTTGGTGCGGTTTGTTCTTAATGAGGTTTCGAGTTTTGCAGATGTCATGGACTATGACGCACCGGATGTCGCTATCTCCAAATGCTGGCTCAATATATTAGGGCCCGGGGATTCGTGCGATCTTCATAACGACATTAATGGATGTGTAAGTGGGATTTACTTTGTCAATAGTGCAGCAACTGAGGGCTCGCGCCTGCAAATACATGCCCCATTGGGAGATGAGATGATTGTAATAAAAAAATCCAAGGTGAGTGATCTTAATGTGACGGAGATTTTTTTCGATGGTGAGCCAGGGGACCTGCTTTTATTTCCAAGTCATTTGATGAGAAGCTGGACCTTAAATAAAAGTAAAAATGAACAGCAAATGTTTTTATTTACTGCAACTATCTCGTAAGAGAAAGAACGAAGGCATTCTTCAGAGTGTACATTTCTTGAAGGCGACGGGTATTACTCTCACTAATAACAATTTTATTCTCGCGTAAATGCAAGGCAATGTATCCCTTGGGCGGTTTTTTAACGACTCAAGGTTTTAGCGCGGCCGGATGATTACAGAGCCTAAAAGATAACTTCGACTAACGAAGGCCCATCTACGTCTATTGCATGTTCAAAAGCCTGACATAGGTCTCGAGATTCCTCCACCCTTGTGGCTTCAACACCTAAACTTTTGGCAAATCCAACCCAGTCGATCACCGGTCGGTTAAGACTCAGCATATCCGTAGCTGTAGGGCCTGGTGTGCCGGCGCCAACACCGGCAAGTTCACCCACCAGGATATTGTAAGAGCGGTTAGCAAAGATCAGGGTTGTTATATCCAGTCCCTCCCGTGCCTGGGTCCATAGGGCTTGAGGGCAGTACATGCCGCTCCCGTCGCTCTCAAGGCAAATAACTTTTCGATCAGGGCAAGCAACCGCGGCCCCAATGGCCATAGGCAAACCTAATCCAATTGAGCCCCCACAATTTTGAAGCCAGTCATGCGGGTGTGCCCCGAAGGTGTAAGGGAAAAAATTTCGGCCGGTAGTAATACTTTCATCCACAACAATAGCATTTTCAGGCAGTAGTGCACCTATTGCGGCCGCAATGGTGTCAATGGTTATTGGGCCCGTTGGCTTTTGTGGCTTATCAAGACATTGTAATTCCGGTTGGCAATGATCGGCATCCAGTGCACTGGCAAGTGCCTCTAGTGCTACCAAGCAATTTTGTCCAGGGGATGCCAAAGTTTTTATATGGCAGCTTTTGGGGGTTAGTTGGCTAGGCAAGTGAGGGTAGGCAAAGAAGCCGACAGGTTCAGAGGCTCCCACTAGCAGGACTTGACTAAAACTGCTCAGTATTTCGAGCGCTTGGGGTACTGGATATGGGATGCGATCTACTGACAATCGACCAGCTCCTCGTTGTATCCTTGCATTCATACCTTCGGCCATCACGCTTACCCCAGTTTTTGCTTTTATTTTTGCAACTGTTTGTAGCGGGGCCTCTTTCAATGCATCGGCTCCAAGCAGAATGAGTGTTCTACTGTCCTCACTGATAAATTTTGCAGAATTTTCTATGACGACATCGTCTACTTGTTCCGGTGCAGAAATTTTGGGAGGTATGCCGACGACGCCACCTCCATTCCAAGCGGTGTCAGCCGGTAAAATTAAAGTGGCAACATGCCCTGGTGGTGCGCTCGCAGCTGCAATTGCTTCAGCGCCGTCCGGTCCGACTGCTTTAGATGTGGTTGCAGCTTTAACCCAAGCTGAGACCGGTTTAGCCAATCCTACAATATCAGAGGTAAGAGGTGCATTGTGCCTGAGGTGATGTATCGCGTGGTCGCCTACTATGTTAACAACTGGAGAACGGGCTTTTTTTGCATTATGAAGGTTCGCAATGCCATTGGCGAGACCAGGCCCGAGATGAAGCAATGTAGCTGCCGGTTTTTCAGCCATGCGCGCGTACCCGTCAGCGGCACCCGTAGCAACGCCCTCGAAGAGGCATAAAACACATCGCATGCCTTCTATTTTGTCAAGCGCAGCCACGTAATGCATTTCGGAAGTGCCGGGGTTGGCGAAAGACACATCGATGCCACCGCGCAACAATGTTGAAACGAGACTCTCGGCTCCATTCATCATTACCACCTTCATTGGATTAAAGGAATGAGCCAAATATTCCTGCCCCAATATAGGCTGTTTTGGCAAGATAAAACAGCTTTTGGCACGGGTTATTATCGCGTACAGACGATTGGCGGCCTGTGCAAGGCGCTAGTCATTTGCGCTACAGAAAATTTATTTTCGTATAGTTGAAGCGGCTAGTATCCTGGAAGGTGCATTGTTGATGTCACTAAGGTTTTTTACAGCGTTTCGAGCAGTATTTTACCTCTTCCCAACACACACGCTATTTTCGACGCCACGTAAATGGTTTTTTGCACGACAAATAAATCTCTTCGGGCAAAACCATTTTCGTGTGCACTATTATATCCATCAAATCTGAATAAAACACGGAGGTTTGCTTCCAGGTCGTGGGCGACTGCGAATTATGCCCGTCTATTTAGATCACTGCGTGAGTACGCAGATGGTCAGTGAGAAAACCGATCAATATCTTGGATGTTCGACGATAAGAAGATCAGCAACTACGCTCTCGAGAGCAATAACAGCATCTTTGATCTCACCCCCAACGTTATCCCTTTTTGAAACGTGTCTCAGGTGGTCGGCAATTATTTGAAGTGAAGCTGCCGAGGTTTTTATAACTCTGTTTTTGGGCATATGTTTATTTCCTTAAAAAGCGCTGCGAAACCAATGTGATTGTTTAATTAAAAAAAACCTATGGATGATGATGTTCTATAAAGCGTTCTATCTTTTGCATGACCCAACGGTGCCTCTTTTCTGCTTCGTGATCACCACGTTTTTGTGCCATACCCGCTTCCCAATTAACCGAGGAATAAAACCCTATCAATTCATCCTCAGACATTTTACGTGCCATGTATTTTGCCTCCAAAAAATACGCTGGTTAAACCTTTTGTTACCAGCAATTCAATTGCCATGTTCCAGCCAAGATCCTATATTCTAATTAAATGAGAATTCACTGACTGCTTAGAAAAAATTAAGCCTGTAACACTAAAGCCAAGCATAAATAACAAATGAAAGATGAGTAGTTCCCCGAAGTACACCCAGCCCCCAATCATGAGACAAAAAAGCGTAGTCCACATAACACTCAACCATACCATCAGTTGAAAACGCTGGGCAGGAGGAAGCTTCCTGAGCGGATTATACTTATCGTTCATCAAAACATCGTATGATGCCAACATTAGTCTACGGCCTATTCTAATTACACCTGTGTAACGTTTCATATCAGCATTTAGATCACTCACCTTAGGTAGCTTGGCTGAGTTTATCTGAGAGGTGATTTTGAAAAGATGTATCTTCGTAAAAAGCCCGCACATGACGTATGCCTATTGCCTAAGTGGCTAAGGTCGATTGAAGTAAGGTCGGGTAAACCTAAAACGTATAGGAAGTATTTTTTAAAAAACCAATGAATGCGATGGACAACAATCTATTTCTCAATATTTTGTGTTAAAAATGCTATACATTCTGAAGTTCTTTCAAATGC
>MDTD01122800.1_pt1 | contig 16467 bp, 9 predicted proteins | sample 811221 | NCBI WGS metagenome assembly MDTD01 (sample SAMN05326646, study PRJNA326480) | marine metagenome | isolation source: seawater | place: Pacific Ocean: South West | collected 2011 | reverse complement strand
TTCGTACTGCTGGCCGTAATACAGCAGGGCGTTGGAGTCCTCGAAGATGGGCAGCATGGCTTTACGGCTCGCCGAGGGGTATCCCCCGAAGACCACTGCCACACAGTCTGATTGGACGAGCTTCTGCGCCTTCTCGGCGAAGATGGTCGGATCGGACGCGCCGTCCTCGCCGATCAGATCGAGCTGCTTGCCCAGCACCCCGCCCGAGGCGTTGATCTCCTCGACCGCCAGCATGATGGCGTCGCGGATGACGGTTTCGCTGACCGCCAGGCCACCCGACAGTGAATTGATCGAGCCGACCTTCACCGTCTCGCCGGACGTGTCGGCGCAGCCCTCACCCGCCGCGGAAGGCTCGTCGCCCGCCCGGGCTCCACACCCTGCGGCGAACAGCGTCGCCGTCGCGATCGCGGTCACGGTGAATCGGCGCCTCACGCCGCGCGAAGGTGTCCATGTCCTGACCATGCGTTGTTGACCTCTGTTCGTGTTGCAGGTCGGGCACCGCATTGTGCCGTTGCCGGGAATCCTCGTCAGCGTAGGAATCTCGCGTGTCGCCGCACCATGGGAGGAATCTCCCATTTGCCGTCGCCGTAGCCTGGCCGCCCCGTCGGTGAAACATTCTCGAAACGTGTGATGTCGATGATGTGGCGCATAGGCGAACGCACGGCCGAGGTATCGGACATGGATGGCACGTACGGACAGGTACTGGGCAGCAGTGCCGGCATCGAGACCCGCGCGCACGAGATGCTCGACGCGCTGGGCTCGCGTGCCGCGTCCTCGGCGTCGGCGATCTGTTTGTGGGATCCGATCGCGCGCAGCCACGTCGCGGTAGCCAACCGGGCATATCCGGACGATGTCATCACGCATCTGAACACGTGGTTCATCGACCACGATCCGCTGTTCGACTCGATGCGCCAGCGCGACTGCGGTGCGCTGCGCTGGCGGGACTTTCCCGACTACCGCGACACCTTCTCGGTTCGACACGTCTTCACCCCTGCCGGTTTCGACGAAGGGCTCTCGGCCCGACTGGTCACCGCGGACGGCACGTATGCGGGGACCATCCACGTCAACTGTGACGACCCCCGCTACCCCAGCGATGACGACGTGCGCGAGATCAACGCGCTGCGCCATCAGATGGCCACCTACCTGGATTTTTCCCTGCGTCCCCGCATGGTGGCCGAGTTGCTGTCTCCGCGCGCCCAGGCATGGGCGGTCGACGCAGCGGGCCGGGCCCACCTCCTGCGGTTGGGAGAAGATTTCGACGCGGCGCTCGACGCCAGCTTGATCGCCGACATGACCACGGTGAGCCGGCGGTACGGCGCGACTCTGCGGTCAGAGGTGACGCGGTGGCGCGACGGTGCGGACTGGCTGCATGTCCGACACATCTGCACGTCCCCCCGTTACCGCGGCGACAGCCTGGCCGCGGTGATCCTGGTCGACAAGGCCGAGTTGCCGTTCGCGATCACGCCGCGGGAGCTGGATGCACTGACCCTCGCGGCGTACGGACTGACCAACAACCAGATCGCCGCTCACCTTTTCATCAGCGCACGCACCGCCGGCCATCATGTCGAGAACGCGATGGGGAAGCTGGGGGCGCAGAACCGTGCGTCGTGCACATCGCTGGCCATCTCGTGGGGGCTCGTATCGGGGTCCGTGCTCGCCGACCTCGCGCCGACCCATTGCGCACTCGCCTGACACCCGGGAATGAATTCATGCCCGAGCGCACTTGAGGGGGTCATGACGTTTCAACTCGGCGAGAACTCAGCACTGCTCAAACCCGTTCAGGTCGGAGATACCGTCGCCGCGAACCGGATCTTCATGGCGCCGTTGACCAGAACGCGTGCCGAGGCCGACGCGACCCCGTCCGAGCTCGCCGCGACCTACTACGCGCAGCGCGCCTCGGCCGGGCTGATCATCAGTGAGGCGACGGCTGTCTCGCGCGGGGCCAACGGTGCATACGGCAACACGCCCGGTATGTACACCGATCGCCACCAGCAGCGCTGGGCCGAGATCGCCGATGCCGTGCACGCTGAAGGCGGCCGCATGTTCGTGCAGTTGTGGCACGTCGGCCGGATGGCGCACCCGGACATCAGCGGTGTCGAAACGGTGGGCCCGTCGCCGGTCGCGGCCCAACTGTCCGCTCATACCCCAGAGGGCAAGAAACCGCTGCCGGTCCCGCGTGTGCTCACCACCGAGGAGATCGCCGCCATCGTCGACGACTTCCGCGCCGCGGCACGCCGCGCGATCGACGCGGGAATGGATGGCGTGGAGATCCACTCGGCCAACGGGTACCTGCTGCACGAATTCCTGTCCGACGTCGTCAATCAGCGCACCGACGTGTACGGCGGCTCTGCGCAGAACCGAGCCAGGTTCACCGCCGAAGTCGTCGAGGCGGTTGCCGCGGAGATCGGCCCGCAGCGGGTCGGGCTGCGAATCTCACCCGGCAACGGAGCCGGCGACATGCGCGAGATCGACGACGTCAGCGCCTACGACGCGCTGCTGTGCCGGATCGCGTCGCTCGACATCGCCTACCTGCACCTGCTCATCCAGCCTTCCCAGCCGGCTTTCGCCGCATTGCGCACCCAGTGGACCGGGACGCTGCTGCTGAACACGCCGCGCGACGTGGACAGCGATTTCGCTGAGCTGGCGAACCTGGCCGACTGGGGTGTCATCAGCGCCGCGGTGGTGGGGCGGGCGTTCCTGGCCAATCCGGATCTGGTGCTCAGGCTGTGTGCCGGCGCCCAGCTCAATGAACCGGACGCCTCGACGTTCTATGCTGCCGGGCCGCGGGGGTACATCGATTACCCCACGCTCACCGAATCGGTGACATCACCGTCAGCATGACCGATGACAGGTGTGCGGGAGCGCGCGCGTGGGAACACGGCTGCCATGGCTACCTACCGAGTGCTCAACCCCAAAGGTGACGTCGTCGACACGAAGGACATCGAGAGCGCGGACGACGCGCATGCCTGGTTCGTCGACCAGAAGGCCGACAACTCCGAGTTGGGCTGGCGCATCGAAGTCGAGCATGACGGCGAGTGGTCGTTCTTCGATGACAGCGAGGGCAGCCCGGACTAGCGACGCCGGCCCGTAAACGTTCCGAACTCGCACGATCCCGCCGGGATCGTGCGAGTTCGTCTGTTCGGCCTGCCTCCGGGGCCCAACCAACGGGTTGGGCGAGGCTGCTAGCATCGCGGGCAGAGGAGCAGCCTCCCCGCGGACCGGGCTGTCCACAGGTCCGCGGTTCCCTGAACAGGACCTGGAGACATACATGTCCGAAGAAGCCTTCATCTACGAGGCGGTCCGCACGCCTCGCGGTAAGCAACGCAACGGTTCGCTCAACGAGATCAAGCCGGTCAACCTCGTGGTCGGTCTGATCGACGAGATCCGGTCGCGCTATCCCGACCTGGACGAGACCCTGATCAGCGACGTCATCCTCGGCTGCGTTTCGCCCGTCGGCGACCAGGGTGGCGACATCGCCCGCACCGCCGGCCTGGTGGCGGGCCTTCCGGAGACCACCGGCGGCTTCCAGCTCAACCGGTTCTGTGCGTCCGGGCTGGAAGCGGTCAACCTGGGTGCGCAGAAGGTGCGCTCCGGCTGGGACGACCTGGTGATCACCGGCGGCGTCGAATCGATGAGCCGGGTACCGATGGGCTCCGACGGCGGCGCATGGGCCAGCGACCCCGAAACCAACTACCGCATCGGCTTCGTGCCGCAGGGCATCGGCGCGGACCTGATCGCGACGATCGAGGGCTTCTCCCGCGACGATGTCGACACTTACGCGCTGCGCAGCCAGCAGAAGGCCGCCGCGGCCTGGTCTGGCGGATACTTCGCCAAGTCCGTGGTGCCGGTCAAGGACCAGAACGGTCTGGTCGTGCTCGACCACGACGAGCACATGCGCCCCGACACCACGATGGAGGGCCTGGCCAAGCTCAAGACCGCCTTCGACGGAGTCGGCGCGATGGGCGGGTTCGACGATGTGGCGTTGCAGAAGTACCACTACGTGGAGAAGATCAACCACGTCCACACCGGCGGCAACAGCTCGGGCATCGTCGACGGCGCCGCGCTGGTGCTGATCGGTTCCGAGGCGGCCGGCAAGGCCGCCGGCCTGACCCCACGCGCCCGTGTCGTGGCCACCGCCACCAGCGGCGCCGACCCGGTCATCATGCTCACCGGGCCGACCCCGGCCACCCGCAAGGTGCTCGACCGCGCCGGCCTCACGGTCGACGACATCGACCTGTTCGAGCTGAACGAGGCATTCGCCTCGGTGGTGCTGAAGTTCCAGAAGGATCTCAACATCCCCGACGAGAAGCTCAACGTCAACGGTGGCGCCATCGCGATGGGCCACCCGCTGGGCGCCACCGGCGCCATGATCACCGGCACCATGGTCGACGAGCTCGAGCGGCGCAATGCGCGGCGCGCGCTGATCACGCTGTGCATCGGCGGCGGCATGGGCGTCGCGACCATCATCGAGCGAGTCTGATCCGGGCGTCGAGGAGAAACGAACAACAATGGCAGAGAACACCATTCAGTGGGACAAGGATGCCGACGGCATCGTCACCCTGACGCTGGACGACCCGACCGGTTCGGCCAACGTGATGAACGAGCATTACAAGGAATCCATGCACAACGCCGTGGAGCGGCTTGTGGCAGAACAGGATTCGATCACCGGTGTGGTGATCGCCAGCGCGAAGAAGACCTTCTTCGCCGGCGGTGACCTCAAGGGCATGATGAACGTCGGCCCCGACAACGCCGCCGAGTCCTTCGCCGAGGTCGAGTTCATCAAGGCCGACCTGCGCAAGCTGGAGACCCTGGGCAAGCCGGTGGTGGCCGCCATCAACGGCGCCGCCCTGGGCGGCGGCCTGGAGATCGCGCTCGCGTGTCACCACCGCATCGCCGCCGACGTCAAGGGCGTCGTCATCGGCCTGCCCGAGGTGACGCTGGGCCTGCTGCCCGGCGGCGGTGGCGTCGCGCGCACCGTGCGGATGTTCGGCATCCAGAAAGCCTTCATGGAGGTGCTCTCCCAGGGCACCCGGTTCAAGCCCGGCAAGGCCAAGGAGATCGGGCTGGTCGACGAACTCGTCGGCAGCGTCGACGAACTGGTGCCGGCAGCCAAGGCGTGGATCAAAGCAAATCCGGACGCGCACACTCAGCCGTGGGACCAGAAGGGCTACAAGATGCCCGGCGGCACCCCGTCGCACCCGGCACTCGCCGCGATCCTGCCGTCGTTCCCGGCGCTGCTGAAAAAGCAGCTCAAGGGTGCACCGATGCCCGCTCCGCGGGCCATCCTGGATGCCGCGGTCGAGGGTGCTCAGGTGGACTTCGACACCGCCAGCCGCATCGAGAGCCGCTACTTCACCTCGCTGGTCACCGGGCAGACCGCCAAGAACATGATCCAGGCGTTCTTCCTGGATTTGCAGACCATCAACGGCGGCGGCTCACGCCCCGACGGCATCGAGCCGGTCAAGATCAACAAGATCGGCGTGCTGGGTGCGGGGATGATGGGCGCCGGCATCGCCTACGTCTCGGCCAAGGCCGGCTACGACGTCGTCCTGAAGGACGTCTCGATCGAGGCCGCCGAGAAGGGCAAGGGCTACTCGGAGAAACTGGAAGCCAAGGCGCTCGAGCGGGGCAAGACCACGCAGGAGAAGTCCGAGGCGTTGCTGGCCCGCATCACCCCGGCCGCCGATCCGCAGGACCTGAAGGGCGTGGACTTCGTCATCGAGGCCGTGTTCGAGAACCAGGAACTCAAGCACAAGGTGTTCCAGGAGATCGAGGACGTCGTTGAACCCAACGCGGTGCTGGGTTCGAACACCTCCACGCTGCCGATCACCGGGCTGGCCACCGGCGTGAAGCGCCAGGAGGACTTCATCGGCATCCACTTCTTCTCCCCGGTCGACAAGATGCCGCTGGTTGAGATCATCAAGGGCGAGAAGACCTCCGACGAGGCGCTGGCCCGGGTGTTCGACTACACGCAGGCGATCGGCAAGACCCCGATCGTGGTCAACGACAGCCGCGGCTTCTTCACCTCCCGCGTCATCGGCACCTTCGTCAACGAGGCCCTGGCGATGCTGGGCGAGGGTGTGCCGGCGGCCAGCATCGAGCAGGCGGGTTCGCAGGCCGGATACCCGGCTCCGCCGCTGCAGCTCTCCGACGAGCTCAACCTGGAGCTGATGCAGAAGATCGCGACCGCGACCCGTCAGGGTGTCGAGGAAGCTGGCGGCACCTACGAGCCGCACCCGGCCGAGGCGGTGGTGAACACGATGATCGAGATCGGTCGTCCGTCGCGACTCAAGGGCGCCGGTTTCTACGAGTACGTCGACGGCAAGCGGGTCGGGCTGTGGGAAGGTCTGGCCGACACCTTCAAGTCCGCGCACACAAACAACCCAGCCGACGTTCCGCTGCAGGACATGATCGACCGGATGCTGTTCGCCGAGGCGCTGGAGACCCAGAAATGCCTGGACGAGGGTGTCCTCACCTCGACCGCTGACGCCAACATCGGCTCCATCATGGGTATCGGCTTCCCGCCCTACACCGGTGGCTCGGCGCAGTTCATCGTCGGCTATCAGGGCGCCGGCGGAATCGGCAAGGACGCGTTCGTGGCCCGCGCCAAGGAATTGGCCGCCAAGTACGGCGAGCGCTTCACTCCGCCGGATTCGCTGCTGTCCTAACCCGAATCGACCAACAGCCCCCGGTACGCCGGGGGCTGTTGCGTATGGTGAAGCGGTGCCGGAGGGGTTTACCGAAAGGTTCGCGGCGGCGCTGGCGGGCTACGGCCGGGAGCCGTGCATCGAGTTCGAGGGTCGCTGGTACTCGGGCGACGAGGTCACCGCTTACGGTCAGTCCATCGCGTCGGCGCTTCGGGTTGCCGGGGTGGCTGATGACGCGCCGGTGGGTCTGGTGGTTCGCAACCGCCTCCAGCACGCCGCGGTGATCGCGGGCTGTCTGGCAGCGGGGCGCGCCGTCTCGATGATCTATTCGTTCCAGTCAGCTGAGGCCATCGCGCACGACGTCGAGAACCTGGCCCTTGCAGCGGTGGTGGCCGACCGCGATGACTGGACCGACCGGGTCATAGGCGCGGTGTCCGCGGCCGGGTCCGCCGGACTGGCGATCTCTTCGACGAACCCGATCGTGGCGCCGGTGCCCGGTCTCGAGCTTCGCGACTCGGCGCGTGGGCACGCCGACGCCGAAGACGGTGTGGCGTTGCAGATCCTGACCAGCGGCACCACCGGTCCACCCAAGCGGCAGTCCATCCGCACCGCGGTGCTCGAGCGGACCGTGTTCAGCGTGACGGCCGGTGAGCGCGCCCCGGTGGATGCGCCGCCGGAGTTCGCCTACTGGCAGTTCGGCGGGATAGGGGTGTGTCAGCTGATCGCAGGCCTGTACAACGGGCGCCGGATCGCCATGCTCGAACGGTTCTCGGTCGAGGGCTGGGTCGACGTCGTGCGCCGGCACCGGGTGGTTCGCGCTGGGGTGCAGCCGGCGGTCATCCGTATGTTGCTCGACGCGGACGTACCCAAAAGTGATCTCGCCTCGCTGGATTTCTTGATCAGCGCCTCTGGGCCGCTGGATCCCGAGACGCGCGACGAGTTCGAGCGGCGTTACCAGGTGCCGATCAGGTTGGCTTACGGTGCAACGGAATTCGCCGGGTCGTTGTGCGCGTGGACGCCGGAGATGCTAGTCGAGTTCGGCGAGACGAAGCGGGACAGTGTGGGGCGGGCCTTGCCCGACACGCGACTGCGGATCGTCGACCCCGACACGGGCGCCGAGGTTGCGGTGGGGGAGCCCGGGCTGTTGGAGGCCAAGGTGACGCCGATCGGGCCGGATTGGATACGCACCACCGACATCGCCAGCATCGACACCGACGGGTTCGTCACCCTGCACGGAAGGGCTGACGGCGCGATCATCCGCGGCGGCTTCAAAATTCTCCCGGAGACAGTTCGACGCGTGCTGGTCTCGCACCCGGGAGTGCGAGACGCATGCGTGGTGGGAGTGGACGATGCCCGCCTGGGGCAGGTGCCGTTTGCGGCGGTGGAGGTGGTCCCTGGTGCCGAGCCTTCGGAAGAGGAATTGAAAGACCTTGTGCGGCAGAAACTTCCAGTCTACAACGTGCCTGTCGCAGTCGTGGCAGTCGGGGAGCTGCCACGCACGCCGGCACTGAAGGTCAGCCTGCGCGACGTCGCCGCGTTGTATCCCGGCCCGTAGAGTTACACGGCTCCGAGGTCAGCCGAGAGCCAGTGCCGCGGGTCGAGCACGATCAGCACGTTCTCACCGAGTTCGCGGCGGGCGTAGTCGAGATATCCGTCGACCTTCTCCGGTGCCAGGTAGCGCTCGGTCATCTCGACCAGATGTTCGTCGGTGGCAGGCTCGATCCGGCTGACCGGCCCGTCCACGGCGACGTAGCGCACTGTCGGCTCGGAGCGTTCCACCATCAGCGAAAAGGATCCCGCGGCTTCGATGAGTCGGTGCTTGCGTGAGCCGGCACCGGTCAGCACCCACGGCTGGCCGCCTGGGCTGTACTGATACCAGATCGGCACCGTCAGCGGCCCGCGGTCACCTCCGGCGTTCACCGCAAGCGCCGCTACTCGCGGCTCGGTGAGAAACTGTTCACGTTCATCTCGAGACAGAGCCATGGAGCGACAGTAGCGAGGGACACCGACAACGCTCGTCACCGCAACGACGAGGTGTAGTCGAGCACCGGCATCGACTCGTGCAGCCGGTTGGCTGGGCTTCGTTCGGTCAACGCCGAACCGAGTGCCGTGGGCATCATGGTGAACAATTTTGCCGCGAGGGGAATGCCCCACACCGCCGCTCGCGACCGCGGAACCAGCCGCTTGGCGGCGCCCCGGGCGAAGGCGCGACTACGTCGCACGGGATCCGCGAGCCGCCTTTCGTACTCGGCGAAGGCGCGGACATGGTCACCGCCGGCGCGGGCCAGCTCGCCGGCCAGCACATAGGCACCGTAAACGGCCAAGCTGGTGCTGCCGCCGACAGCGGGACCAGGGCAGTACCCGGCGTCACCGACGAGGGTGACGCGGCCTCTCGACCAACTCTGCAGCTGAAGTTGCGTCACTGTGTCGAAGTAGAACGCCGGTGTCGAGTCGAGATGCGCAAGCCACTCGTCCACCTCACGGTGCAAGCCGTCGAAGGCCGCGAGGAGAAGACGCTTCTGGCGGTCGATGTCTCGGTGGTGGTAATCGAGGGGAGCCTCACCACCGAACAGGAACACCGCGCGAGCATCGTCGAGGTGGCCGGTGGTGTAGACGGCGGCGAGGCGCCCGACCCCGGCGTATCCGACCGATTCCGAGGACCGGGCGCGGTACTTGGGCAATGACATCACCGCCAGATGGGCCCCGATGTAGGTGCTGTGGCCGGCTTCGTCGCCGAATGTCAGGCGACGCACCGTCGAGTGCAGACCGTCAGCACCGACGACCAGGTCGAAGCGGCAGTCCGCGCCATGCTCGAATGTGACGTGACAATCGGGCGAGATGGCGGTGATCGAATCGCCGAAGACGTACTCGACAGCGTCCCGGCTTGCCTCCCAGTAGATCTGGCTGAGGTCGTCGCGCATGATCTCGGCATGGCGGTCGGACGCCGCGCGGTAGATCTTGGTCAGGTCGATGCCGATCGCTCTGCGGGAACCTTCCGGCGTGATCGTCAGGCGTGTGATCCGCGTGGAAAGCTCTTCCACACGGTCGAGAAGACCCATCTTCTGGGTGATCTCCAACGCCGGACGGAAGAGGTCCACGGCGTGGCCGCCCGACTTGCGGGGTTGCGGCGAACGCTCCACCACGGTGACGTCGAAACCGTGATGCCTCAGCCAGTACGCCAGGACGGGCCCGGCGATGCTCGCTCCCGAGATGAGCACCCGCACAGTGGTCAGCATGCCATTACCGGCCGCGCCGGGGGTCGGCTCCGCGTTGGAGAGGCTCTAGGGTTGGGTATGCGCTTCGGACTGTTCATTCCGCAGGGTTGGCGACTCGATCTGGTCGGTATCGACCCGGGCGAACAGTGGCCGGTGATGCGCGACCTCGCGGCCTACGTCGACGGCAGAGACGCCTGGGATTCGCTGTGGGTGTACGACCACTTCCACACCGTGCCGGTCCCCACCCACGAAGCGACACACGAAGCGTGGTCGTTGATGGCGGCGTACGCGGCCACGACCTCACGGATCAAGCTCGGGCAGATGTGCACGGCGATGAGTTACCGCAATCCGGCGTATTTGGCCAAGGTGGCCGCGACCACCGACCTGATCTCTGGTGGGCGCGTGCAGATGGGCATCGGCGGCGGCTGGTACGAGCATGAGTGGCGGGCCTACGGCTACGGCTTCCCCTCTGCGGGTGTCCGGTTGGGCCGGTTGGACGAAGGTGTCCAGATCATGCGCAACGCCTGGCGCGAGGGCGTTGTCAGCTTTGATGGCACGCATTACCAGGTCGACGGCGCCATCGTCGAGCCCAAGCCTTTGCAGGAAGGCGGCATACCGCTGTGGATAGCCGGGGGCGGTGAAAAGGTCACGTTGCGCATTGCGGCGAAGTACGCGCAATACACCAATTTCACTTGCGAGCCCGAGGGGTTTGCGCACAAATCGGAGATTCTCGCCGGCCATTGTCGAGATGTCGGCACCGACTACGACAGCATCGTCCGCTCGGCGAACATCAATGTCGTCGTAGGTGCCACCGAGGCTGAGGTCAGCGAACGGTTGCAGCGGGTGCGCTCCCGGATGGTCGAGCTGGCCGGGGAAGGTGCGGCGGACGCGATGGTCGCCGCCATGAACACCCCCCAAGCCGGCGCAGGAACCCCAGAGCAGCTGATCGAGGCAATCGGAAGGCTCCGCAACCTTGGATGCCAGTACCTCATCTGCTATTTCCCGGAGGCTGCCTACGATCGCTCGGGGATCGACGTATTCGAGCGCGAGGTCATCGCAGCGATCGGCCAAGCGGGGGGTCGTTAACCGATTTTCGCGAACGATAGTTTTGTAAATCAGGCCTTGAATGACCGCTGAACTGGACATTTGCGCCGGCTAGAGAGGTTGATATGCAACTATCTGGTTCTCTTCGCAAATACTGACGCAAATACTGTTACTTACGTCACCCCGTTCGCTTAGGCTCAGATCTGTGACGTTCGCGTCAAACAGTCGGCGCAACTTTCAGCAAACCGGTTCATACCGGTCTGGATAGGTCGGGGAGCGGCAATGGCGCTGCGGTTCATGAGGTTGAACCGAGTCGGCACACCGCCCTAAGGGCGCTCGGCTCAACTTCTTCACGCCGGGCGCTGCCCAGAGAGTGCGGCCTCCGGTCATCGGCAAAAAACCAACCGGAGGACCTATGTGTGCCGCGCCGTGTCATCGTCGTGTCCAAAGCAAGTCGGAAAGCTCGGCTGACCCCACATTCTGGTTAGCCGAAGACACCCTGCAGCGAAACCGTCCTAGCCGATCACCGAAACACCTGCGACGAGACCCGTCGCGGTTCGCCGGGTATGTGGGACGAGTCGGCGCGTTAGCTGTGGCGTTGGGGGTGGGGTTCGCCGTGGCGAACTCCACCGCGGTCGCGCACGCGGACAGTGAGTCGGAGCCGTCGGCATCTCCTGGATCTGGGAACGACTCTGATTCAGCGTCTGACGGTACCGGTGAGTCGTCAAAGCAGAGCGACGACGACGCAGACGATGGTGACGAGAGCGGTGAAGAGCCGGCCGACGATGCCGGCCTCGACGACGAGTCCGTCGGCGGCGACGTCGCGGGGGGTGACGATCCCGAAGACACCGGGGATTCTGACCTCGCCGACGAGGCCAGTGAAGAAGACCCAGCGGTCGACGAAGTCGAGGAATCAGTCGAGACCGATAGCGGTGGTCATGCGGAAGAGACCGCCACTACACCGCCCGCTCTTGGGGAGCCTTCGTCAGGGGCCACCGACGACGCGGTCGAGGAGCAGTCGGCTGACCCCACTGCCGAGGAAGGGGCCGAGGCCGACGCGGAGGCCTCGACGCCTCACGATCTCGAGGAACTGACCGATGAGGCCGCCGACGGCACCGTCGAGGAAACCACCACCGAGACGGTCAGCGACCTGGTCGAGGTGGACGTACCGGCAACTGCCGAAAGCACCACTCCTTTGGCGTCCACCGCAACGCCCGAAGAGGCGAGCACCGAAGAGGTCGACGTCCTCACGACGGTCGTTTCGAGCGTGCTGTCACCATTCGCGGACCCGGAGGCCCCCGCGCCGACGCCGTGGTTCGATGCGCTGCTGGCCTGGGTGCGGCGCCAGATCACCCACACGTTCTTCAACGAAAGTCCCGAATGGGGGCCGATCGAAGGCCGTCAGGTCGTCACCGGCCAAGTGCTGTTCGACCTCAACGCATTCGACCCCAACGGGGATCCGCTGACCTACAAGATCAGCCAACCTGAGCACGGTCTTGTGGTCAGAGATCCGTTGTCCGGCGAGTTCATCTACACGCCCACGACAGTCGTGACCGGTGAGCCCCTCACCGACAGTTTCAAAGTGGTCATCAGCGACTCGGGCGAGCACCTCAAGGGTTTGGTCGGGCTGGTACAAGGCGTATTCCACTCCCTCGCGCGGGCCATCGGTCTCGCCGAACCCGACGAAGTCGCGCTGATGGTGAACGTGACGGTCAATCCGATCGTCGAGGTCCCACCAGTGATCGTCGCGACCCCTGCTGCCCTGGGCTTCAACGGCGAACCGATCGCCGTCAGTCCCGTTCTGGTCATCACTGACCTGGATTCTGGGTCACTATCGTCGGCGTCGGTGACGATCGGCGATCCCGACTCCCACGACGTTCTCGACTACGACACATCACTGCTGCCTGAAGACGTTTCAGTTGAGTTTGCCGGTGGGGTGTTGACGTTCACCGGTTCGGCCTCGGTGTCGGAGTATCAGCAGTTGTTGGCGTCGGTGACGTTGACTGCTGGTGGAGCTGGCGTAAAGACCGTGTCTTTCAAAGTCGTCGACGAGCAGGGTAATCCGAATGCAGTGCCGGCTGCCACCGTGGTGACGGTGCTCGGTGTGCCGGGTGCGGTGGTGGCTCCGGTGGTGGTGGCCACCCCGGTGGCCGCTGGCGTCACTGGTTCGCCGGTGGTGGTCAGCCCCATTGTGGTGATCACGGATTTGGATTCCGAGTCGCTGTCCTCAGCGACGGTCACGCTCGGTGATCCGGATTCCAGCGATGTGCTCGACTTCGACACATCACTGCTGCCTGAAGACGTTTCAGTCGAGTTTGTCGGTGGGGTGTTGACGTTCACCGGTTCGGCGTCGGTGTCGGAGTATCAGCAGTTGTTGGCGTCGGTGACGTTGACTGCTGGTGGAGCCGGTCTGCAGACGGTGTCATTCAGAGTCGTCGACGAGCAGGGTAATGCCAGTGTGGTGCCTGCGGCGACGGTGGTGACGGTGCTCGGTGTGCCGGGTGCGGTGGTGGCGCCGGTGGTGGTGGCGACCCCGGTGGCCGCTGGGGTGGTGGGTTCGCCGGTGGTGGTCAGCCCGATTGTGGTGATCACGGATTTGGATTCGAAGTCGTTGTCCTCGGCGACGGTCACCGTTGATGGCCCCGACGGCGTCTTGGATTTCAACTCGGATCTGTTGCCGGAGAATGTGTCTGCTGAGTTCGCCGGTGGGGTGTTGACGTTCGCCGGTTCGGCGTCGGTGCCGGAGTATCAGCAGTTGTTGGCGTCAGTGACGCTCGCTGCTGGTGGAGCCGGTCTGAAGACGGTGTCATTCAGAGTCGTCGACGAGCAGGGTAATTCCAGCGTGGTGCCTGCGGCGACGGTGGTGACGGTGGTGGGTGTGCCGGGTGCGGTGGTGGCTCCGGTGGTGGTGGCCACCCCGGTGGCCGCTGGGGTGGTGGGTTCGCCGGTGGTGGTCAGCCCGATTGTCGTCATCACCGATTTGGATTCGGAGTCGCTGTCCTCAGCGACGGTGACGGTCGATGACGCCGACGACGCAGTGAGTTTCGACTCTGATCTGCTGCCTGACGGCGTCACGGCCGAGTTCGTCGGTGGGGTGTTGACGTTCGCTGGATCGGCGTCGGTGGCCGAGTATCAGCAGTTGTTGGCGTCAGTGACGTTGACTGCAGCCGATGCCGGCGTGAAGACGGTGTCGTTTGCGGTGGTGGATGCGCAGGGCAATTCCAGCGTGGTGCCTGCGGCCACGGTGGTGACGGTGGTGGGTGTGCCGGGTGCGGTGGTGGCTCCGGTGGTGGTGGCCACCCCGGTCGCGGCGGGCGTGGTGGGTTCACCAGTCGTGGTCAGCCCGATTGTCGTCATCACCGACCTGGATTCGGAGTCGCTGTCCTCGGCGACGGTCACCGTTGATAACAACGATGACGCATTGAGTTACAACGTTGACCTGTTGCCGGAGAACGTATCTGCGCAACTCATCGGCGGGGTCTTGACGTTCACTGGGGTCGCGTCGAAGACGCAGTATCAACAACTGTTGGCGTCGGTCACGCTTTCTTCAGAGACGGCCGGAGTGAAGTCAGTCAGTTTCGCCGTCGTGGATGCCACCGGCACGCCCAACGCGTTACCTACATCAACCATGGTTACCGTGGTGGGCCTACCCGCGGCGACGGTCGCTCCGGTAGTGGTGGCTACTCCAGTGGCTGGAGGAACAACGGGCTCCGCGATCTTGGTGAGCCCGGTCGTCGTGATAAACGACTTGGACTCGGACATGTTGTCCTCGGCGACGGTAGCGGTGGACAACGCTGGTGATGTCCTCGGCTATGACGCGGGTCTGCTGCCGGGGAGTGTGTCTGCTGGCTTCTCCGGTGGGGTGTTGTCGTTCACCGGGGCGGCGTCGGTGGCTGATTACCAGCAGTTGCTGGCGTCGGTGACCTTGACCTCGGACAGCCCCGGGGTCAAGACCGTGTCGTTCGCCGTGGCCGACTCCTCGGGTGTGGCGAGCACTCTCCCGGCACTCACCTTGGTCACAGTCCTAGGTTTACCCGCGACGCAAATTGCTCCCGTGGTTGTGCCAGCGCCCGCCGCGGCAGGCACGACCGGTTCGCCAGTCGTGGTGAGTCCAGTCATCGTGATTACAGATGTGGACTCGACCGAGTTGTCCTCAGCAACTATTGCTTTGGGCGCAGATGCTGCAGCAGGCGGCGACGTTCTGGGCTTCGACGCGGGTCTGGTGCCCCAGAATGTCGCTGCCAACTTCGCCAATGGCGTTCTGACCTTTACGGGTGTTGCATCGATCGCGGAGTATCAGCAGCTGCTTGCTTCGGTAAGCATCACTGCCGCATCTGCGGGCGTGAAGACCGTTTCCTTCGGCGTCGTTGATGCCTCGGGCATCACGAGTGCCTTGCCTGCGGCGACTCTGGTGACCGTCCTCGGTCTGCCCACTACTCAGGTCGCCCCGGTGGTGGTCGCGGCCGTGGTAGCGGCGGGAACCGCAGGATCGCCGGTTGTCGTCAGCCCGGTTGTTCTGATCGCCGATGTTGATTCGACTGAGTTATCCTCGGCGACTGTATCTCTGGACCCGAGTGATCTGGATGTCGGAGACGTACTTGGCTTCGATTCTGGTCTAGTCCCCGAAGGTGTGACCGTCGAATTCTCCGGCGGAGTATTGACATTCACTGGCTCCGCTTCTTTGGTTTCATATCAGCAGCTGCTCGCCTCCGTCACGCTCACTTCCAATTCCGCAGGGGTGAAGACAGTTGGCTTTGCCGTCGTTGACGGCCAGGGGCGACCGAGCCCACTTCCTGCGGAGACGTTGGTGACGCTGCTAGGTGCACCGACTACTCAGGTGGCGCCGGTGGTCGTGGCTTCACCGGTCGCTGCGGGAGTGGGTGGCTCTGCGATTGTGGTGAGTCCGGTGGTGGTGATCACGGATCTGGATTCGAACGTGTTGTCTTCGGCGACGGTGACCGTTGATGACTTCGACGATGTGTTGGGCTTCGACGGGGATCTGCTGCCCGCGACGGTGTCTGCGGGGTTTGTCGGTGGGGTGTTGACGTTCACCGGTGCGGCGTCGGTGGCTGAGTATGAGCAGTTGTTGGCCTCGGTGACGTTGACCTCGACTACTGCTGGGGTGAAGACGGTGTCGTTCGTCGTCGCGGACGAGCTGGGCAACGAAAGTATCCTGCCGGCAGGGACATTGGTGACGGTGGTGGGTGCGCCGGGTGCAGTGGTGGCGCCGGTGGTGGTGGCGACCCCGGTCGCGGCCGGGACGACGGGTTCGCCGGTGGTGGTGAGTCCGGTGGTGGTGATCACGGATCTGGATTCGAACGTGTTGTCTTCGGCGACGGTGACGGTCGATGACGCCGATGATGTGTTGGGCTACGACGCCGATCTGCTGCCGGGGACGGTGTCTGCGGGGTTTGTCGGTGGGGTGTTGACGTTCACCGGGACCGCGTCGGTGGCTGAGTATCAGCAGCTTTTGGCCTCCGTCACGCTTACCTCGGGATCGGCGGGGGTGAAGACCGTCTCCTTCGAGGTGGTGGACATCTCCGGTGCTGCCAGCGCCCTGC
>MDTD01074683.1_pt1 | contig 16467 bp, 15 predicted proteins | sample 811221 | NCBI WGS metagenome assembly MDTD01 (sample SAMN05326646, study PRJNA326480) | marine metagenome | isolation source: seawater | place: Pacific Ocean: South West | collected 2011 | reverse complement strand
CCATTGGATGTATTTTTAATATACTTTATTTTCATACTACTTTTCAAAAATCTAAGTATAAATTTTACATACCATTCAATTGAATAATCCTTGCCTGAGCCAATATTTAGAAATGGTTCTGGAAATTTTTTCTTAAGAAAAAATATTACTGCATCTGCAAAATCGTCTACAAATAATAATTCTCTTTTTGCTTTTCCGTTTCCCCATAAATAAATATGTTTTTTTCTCTGCTCAATACCCTGAATTGATTTTCTAATAAGTGCAGGAAAAAAATGAGATGTCTCTAAGTTATAATTATCATTTGGTCCATACATATTAGTTGGCATTAGTGATTTATAATTCAAGTTATAATTTTCTGAATAAAATTTGCACATAAAAAGGCCAGCTATTTTTGCTATTGCATACGCATCATTAGTTTTTTCTAAAGTACCTGAAAGAATATAATTTTCCTTAATTGGTTGTTTACAATTTCTAGGATAAATACAACTTGAGCCTAGGAACAATAAGTTTTTCACATTTGCCAAATAAGACCCATGTATTAAATTATTTTGAATTGTAAGATTTTCATATATAAATTTTGATTTAAAATTATTATTTGCCTTAATTCCTCCTACTCTTGCTGCAGCAATAATTACATACTCAGGCTTTACTTTTTTTAAAAAACTATGTGTTTGTTTTTGATTTAATAAATTTAAATCATTCTTAGATCTAATAATTATATTTTTAAATTTTAATTTTTTAAGCTTCCTTAATATTGCTGAACCTACCATCCCTTTATGTCCAGCTAAAAAAATCTTTGATTTTTTAGATAACATTATTTTTTTTGAATTAATTTTACTTCTTCTGTAACCATATCTTTTATTAAATCCGAAAGTTTCATTTTTGGTTTCCATTTTAATATTTTTTTGGCCTTCCTTGCGTCTCCTAGAAGAGTGTTTACGTCCAGAGGTCTGAAATGTTTTTTATCTACTTTTACGACTATTTTTTTTGATATTTTATCATATCCCTTCTCACCTATACCTTTACCTTTCCATGCAATATCCATTCCGAGATTTTTAGCAGTTAGTTCAACAAATTTTTTTATTGTATATTGTTTTCCAGTGGCAATAACAAAATCTTCAGGACTTTTTTGTTGAAGCATTTTCCACATTGCCTCTGCATAATCTTTTGCATGTCCCCAATCTCTCTTTGCATTTAAATTTCCTAAATACAATATATCTTGATACCCATATTTGATTTTTACTAACCCGTTAACAATTTTTTTTGTAACAAATGTTTCTCCACGTCTTGGGCTTTCATGATTAAACAATATTCCATTACAAGCAAAAATACTGTATGCTTCCCTATAATTTTTAGTTATCCAATGAGCATACAGTTTAGCCACGCCATAAGGACTTAAAGGATAAAAATTTGTTTTTTCTCTCTGAGGAATTTCTTGAACCTTGCCAAACATTTCCGATGTGCCTGCTTGATAAAACTTAGTTTTTTTTTCTAACCTATGAAATTTTATTGCTTCTAAAATTCTTAAAGCTCCTAACGCATCTGCATTTGCTGTATACTCTGGCACTTCAAATGAAACTGCTACATGAGATTGAGCTGCTAAATTGTAAATCTCGTCTGGTTTAATTAGATTAATTATTTTTGAAACTGAAGTAGAATCCGTAATATCTCCATAATGCAAAACAAATTTTTGATTTTTTTCATGTGGATCTTGATAAATATGATCAATTCTATTCGTATTTATTAAAGATGATCTTCTTTTAACACCATGAACTATGTAATTTTTTTTTAAAAGTAATTCAGCTAAATAAGATCCATCTTGTCCAGTAATACCAAATATAAGAGCTTTTTTAATTTTTTTTTTTCATTATTTACTAACTATTTAATTAACGTAATGATCTAATTCAACATTTAATTCATTTTGAACACTAATTAATATAAAATTTATTAATTATTGCGGTAATAAAATAATCATAGCTCTTTTTGTAATTAATTTTATTTTTTTTAAATAGATATTGAACATATTTATGGGCTTGCTTTCTTCTTTTCCACCAATTGCTAGAAAGGTGTTTAAATTTTCTAGAGGCCATTTGATTTGTTTGTCTGTAATAGGTCAAATTATTTTCAATAATTGTGAAATCATTAAGTATATTTTTTAAATAAACCCCGATTCTAAAATCCATCCATATATCTGGAAAAAAACCGCTTTTTACTTTATTAAAAATTTCTTCTACCTTTTGTCTTCGTATAGATAGGCAACTTTGATTTGGAATATAAGACCATTGATTATGGAAGAAATTGACTTTTTTTTTCTTCTTTCTTAAAAATTTATCGTACTGATAAATCGGTAAATCATACAAAGAGTTAACTTTTGGGTTTTTTTTATAAAAATCAATTACCTTTTTAACCTTAAACCTTGAAAAGTAGTCATCACTATCTAAAAAAAATATTATATCTCCTGTACTTTTTTTAAATGCTCTAGAATATGCGTTGAACTGATTTATAGATCCATATTTAGTTTTTTTTTTATTTTTAATTAACTTAATTTTTCTATATGTTTCAATTTTTTTTAAAGAGTTGTCATTAGAGTCGTCATCGTGAATTATTATTTCAATATTCTTATAGGTCTGTTTGAGAACAGATTGAATACACTGGTCTAAGTATTTTTCATTATTATAGTTGGCTATTAAAATAGATGCTTTGTAATTTTTGATATTCTTCATTTATTGTTAAAAAAAATATATTCAAAAGTTTTTCTAAAAGGCATTTTAGACTTATATTTTAATGTAAAGCTATTTTTTTTTAAAAGACTATATACATCGCTAAATTTATAATTTTTTTTAATCATTCTATCATAATGATGTTCGAATAAAATTATTTTAATATTTTTTAAAGAATTTTCGGCACCTTTTAATATTTCATACTCATATCCTTCAGTATCTATTTTTACAAAATCTATTATTTTAAGTTTTTTTTTATTTGTGTAATCTGACAATGTAATCATATTTATATCATATTTTTTGAACAAATTTTTTTCGTTTTTTAAATTTAAAAATTTTATTTTTTTTTTAAAATAATAATTATCTGTGTCAATTTCTTTAATACTGGATGATGAACTTTCAATAAATTGGTTAAGCTGCAATTTTTGATTTTTTTCACCTAAAGCTAGATTTTCGATAACTATGTTTATATTTTCTTTATTACTAAATTTTTTATTTATCTTTCTAATATTTTTTTTTAAATTTTCGAAGTTGATTGGACTTGGTTCAAATGAGTATATATTTTTTGTTTTAAAATGTTTTAAAAAGAAAATTATTGATTCCCCTTTATGTCCTCCAATATCTATGACGGTATCAAAGTTGTAAATTTTATTATTATTAAAAAAATTTATAATTTTTTTTTTATGAAATGAGTCAAAAAATTTCAATATAAGCAAAGTTATAAATTTCATCTAGTTGATAAATATTACTTTATTAAATTTAATAATAATTTTATTTTTATTTTCACAATTTATTTTTGTATCTTTGCAATTTTCATAAAGTTTAATTCTTTTTGTAATATCATTATGAATTCTAAAATTGTGATCAGTAACAGAATAGAAAGTATGTTTAAATGGTTGATAATCATAAATTTTGATTTCCTGATTTATTCGATGAATGTTTCTTGCTGAAAATATAAAAAATGTAAAAATAATTATATATAATGTTAATTTTTTAAATTTTTCTTTATCAATTGCTAATTTATTAAAAAAATATGAAGCTGGCAAAAAAGCTATTAATGCAATCAAACTATATCCACCGTATCTTAACGATGGGTGGTTAAAGAACCATTCTATAAACAAAATAAGCACCATTAAATATATTATATTTATAAATTTATTTTTTAAGAATGAAAATCTCATTGATATATTTTTATTATATACAGAGCAAATAACGAAAATTAAAAAAATAATTCCTAAAATAAAGTCAGAAACCTTGTTAAAAAAATATCTGTCTATCCAACCACTTACCCAATTAAAATTTGAAATGTATTTTGCAGGTTCTTCTGTTCTAAAATTTGGTGTAGCGCCAGCTTTAGACCAAAGCTCGTACCAATCATTCATTTTTTGAACACTAATTTTTTGAAATGACCAGTTTAAACTTTCAAAACAAGATGTGCTAATTGGATAAATTAAACAACCAGTGTTTAAAAGATAGGAAAGTAAAACTAATGATAATAAAATAAAAAAGCAAATAAAGTTTTTACTTAAAAATATTAATTTAATATTATTTATGAGTTCTTTATTTTTTTCATTAAGGATTAAAGCAAGAGGAATTATAAATAATAAATAAGTTATATAAAAAGCTTTTAAAGATATTGCTAATATTGATAATAAAAATAAATTTGATAAATCAGTTTTTTTAATTATCTTTTTGTTATTAAGTTCAATTAATTCAATAACAAATAGTAGTATAAGTATCATCGCAGATCTATCAGTGCCATGCTCACTTATTCTATAAAAGAAGATATTAATAAATATAAAAGAAAATAAAATTAAATAAAAAGTTTGATCGAAATTTTTTAAGTTTATTTTATATGAGTTAGTATAGTTATTGATTTTGTTTATTAAAATAATGTTAATAAAGCCCATTATAAATATCTGACCAAAATTAAATGAGAAATACTTTATAACTGGTGTTGAAAATAAAGAGTTTAAATAAAAAATTGACGATGGCGTTCGCAAACCATGCCCAAATTTACCTATACCAATAAATGAGTCTGTTTGGGTCAGATAATATGTATATGGAAAATGATAATAGGAAAAATCGTCATGATTTTTTTCAATAAGAATCCCCAAGAATAAAATAGTGAAAATGATTAAATATAATATTATTTCTTTTTTAAATTCATTTAATTTTTTAATTATAAAAATATTAAAATAAAAGAATCCTACAAATAGAATAGATAAGTTGTGAATATAACTGTGTGCATAAAAATGGTTGCTTAAATATGAATAAATAATTAAAAAATATATTCCGTACAAACCATAATAACCTATGTCTAATTTTTTATTTTTAAAAAAAAATTTGTTAAATATTAGGCCATATCCAACTATAGAAATTGAGGTAAAAAAATAAGAAACTATGAGAGTGATAAAGTTATTAAGCATATTTTAAATTTTTAAATGCTTTTATATTAAATTTACTTTATATGTAATTACATTCTTATTAATGTTAAAAAATACAAAATATTTCCCTATTTTTCTTTACTGTTTTTTATTAATTGCCTTTATTTATGGAATTGATCCAAATACTGGAGCTAAAGATGATTACATAAACCATATAAATTTGTTTAAAGATTTTCAGCAAAATATTTTTGAAACACTATTTAATTATAAAGAGTATGCCACAAGACATTCCCCAATAGCATACTTAATTTATAGCCAGATATATAAATTATTCTCATCTGATTTATTAGCAAGATTTATATTTTTTAACATTTCCTTTACTTTGCCTTATATTTTTTACAAGTGTTTGAAGTTAAAATATCCATTCATAGATAAAAATTTATTAATATTAATTTCATCTATTATTTGTTTATCTCCCTCTTTTATATCTTTATCAATTTGGTTTGATAGCAGGATATATGGAACTATATTTTTCTGTTTGAGTATTTATTTTTTTTTAAAATTTGAAAAGAAAGATAATTTCTCAGATGTTGTTAAATGTATTTTAAGCTATACTTTGGCTTCTTATATAAGTCCAAATTTTGCTGTATTTTCAATTTTTTATTTTTATTTTTTTTATTTTAAATACAAACTAAGTTCTAGATTACTTGTTGTTATATTAATAAATATAATTTTTTCTTTTCCAGCAATATTTTTTATTTTTTTTATGGATAACAATTTTTTATTAAATACAGCTTTTGTTGTAAATGAGTTTGAAAAACCTAATACATATAATTATTTTAATAAAATTCTTATAATTTCATCATTAACATTATTTTATTATATACCATTTTTGTTATCTGAGCTTGATATAAAAAAATATTTCAAAATTAGTAATTTATTTATTGCTTTTCTAATTTTTATAATTTCAATTTTAAATTTTGATTATAATACTAATTTTACTGGTGGAGGAATAGTTTTAAAACTTTCAATATTAATTTTTGATAATTTTTTATTATTTTACTTTTTTTGTTTTTTTTCTATTCTACTTACAATTGGTTTATCTAAATTAAATTATAGGAATTTTTTAATATTGCTTTTATTAATATTATCAAATCCTCAATATACAATTTATCATAAATACTACGATCCGCTGCTATTAATTTTGTTTCTTTTGCTTTTTGATTTAAAAATCAATAATGATAAATTTTTTAAATTTAAAAATATTTTAATATTTTATTCCTATTTCACTCTTTTTTTGATAGCTAATATTTTAAGATGAATAATTTAACTCTTTTAATACCTGCGAAAAAAGAAAAGGAGAGCTTACCTCAAGTTTTAAATGAACTTAAAAGTTTTGATTATGAAAAATTTATAATTGTTCAAAGAGATGACATAGAAACAATTAATTCTATTCAAGATTATAATCCTAAAATTTTATTCCAAAATAATAAAGGATACGGCGACGCATTAATTTATGGAATTAACAATTTAAAGACAGAATATTTTTGCATTTTTAATGCTGATGGATCATTTGACCCAAAAGAAATTCCCAATATGTTAGAAAAAATAAAAAAAGAAAATCTAGATTTTGTTTTTGGTTCTAGATATCAAAAAAATTCAGGCAGTGAAGATGATACGATAATCACGTTAATTGGAAATTATGTTTTCACTTTTTTAGGAAAAATTTTTTTTGGCCTTAAAATTACTGACATACTTTACACGTTTGTAATTGGTAAATCTAATTTAGTTAAAGATCTAAATCTAAATCAAAATGATTTTTGTTTTTGTGTGGAACTTCCTATAAAAGCATCAAGAAATAAAATGAGACTGGCATCTATTAACTCTTATGAGAGGTCAAGAATTGCAGGTAAAAAAAAAGTAAATGCTTTCAGAGATGGATTGGCAATTTTTCTTTATATGCTTAGACTATTTTTTAAAAAATGAAATTTTTAAACTTTAAAAATGAAGTTAGTCCAAGTCATTATTTGCCCATCTTAATAATATCATTTTTTCCGATGACGGTATTTATAGGTTCGGGCATTATAAACACACAAATTATTTTATTAGATTTATTTTTTTTATATGAATTATCAAAACAAAAAAAAATTGACTATTTGGACAATAAATATTTTTTTATTTTACTCTTAATCTGGTTTATTTTTCTGATTAATTTATTTTTTAGTATAAATTTTAATAATAGTTTTTTAAGATCATTTGGTTTTATAAGATTTTTAATACTAATATTTGCAATCAAATATTTTATTTTTGATATAAACAAAAATTACCAAAAGTATATTTTCTCAGTTTGGATATTTTCATTTATTTTAATAAGTATTGATTTAATTTATGAGTTTATTTTTGGAAAAAATATTTTAGGATTTAAATCCTATATACCAGGAAGATTATCAGGTCTTTTTGTTAATGAGTTGAAAATAGGATATTTATACTCTTTTTTTAGCTTAATTGTTTTGTCTGCAATATATTTAAGATTCTATAAATCAAAAAAAAATATTTATCTTTTTTATATTATTTTTTTAAGTGTTTTAATTTTATCCTTTTTGATAGGTGAGCGAGCAAATTTTATTAAAACGTTTATTATGTTTTTAATCTTCTTTTTTTTGTTTGAAAAAAAATTTTTAAAATCTAAAATAATTTTAATAGCAGCGATATCCTTAATTAGTATAATATCCTTGAGTTTACTTAAAGATACAAACAACTATAAATATAGATTTTGGGGCATGTTTTTAAGTCCATTAATTGATAATCCTATTAAATTTATTCAAAATTCTAATTACGGCGATCATTACAAAGCTGCATATGAAGTTTTTAAGGATTATAAATATTTTGGGGTAGGTATTAAAAATTACCGGATAATTGTTGAAACAGGCAAATATGGAGAAAATACATCAATACACCCACACGAAAAACATTTAGAGCTTTTGTCTGAAATTGGTTTTATTGGATATTTTATTTTAATACTATGTTTTTTGTATTTTATAAGAAAAGCAATAAAAATATTTATTCAAAATAGAAATCTATATCAACTGTCAGGATTTTTATTTGTTGTAACCAATTTAATACCATTGATACCTTCGGGAAGTTTTTTTACTACATATACTGCTACTTTTTTTTGGATGGCTTTAGCTTTTATGATAAATGAAAAAGAGTAAGTATTTATCTTTTATATCTAAATCTTAATAAATAAAAATAAACAGATAAATATAAAATTGTATTTATTAAAATTAGAAGAATTTGAATTTTGGTTTCCCTTAAGTAATTTGAAGCGATCAAAAACATTATTAAATTAAAAAAATTTATTAATATTGAAGAAAAATTATTAGCTCTTAAATTTTTTATTTCTAACTTCTTTGTTAAATAATAAAATAATAATTGGTGTAGATGCTTGGTGTCTGCAGAAGTTGGGGTTCTTTTTATTATTAATTTTCGAACAATTGAAAAAAGGTTTTCAAAACAAGGATACCATAGAAGTAGAATTATAAAATATGGAGAGATATGTTGGTTTTCAAAGTAAATATTAATTAGTGTAATAGCAAAAACAAATCCGAGAAAATATGAACCGCTGTCTCCAAGATATATTTTGTTAATTGAGTTTAGATAGTATAAAAAGGTAAAAAAAATTAACAATTTAATTAAAAAAATTTTATCAATAATATAGTTTAACTCAAGCCCAGAATTAATAATAACTAAAGAAATAAGAGCATAATACAAAATTACATTTCCATTTGTACCATCAATAAAGTTAGTTCCATTAACTACTATAAGTATACAAAATGATACAAAAATTATGTTTATATAATAATTATTAATTATTTGGTCTAGAAATTCTACTCTTGTTGATAAAATTTGAATGCTGAAAAACCAAACAAAATAAACAATCAAAATTGATTGGGTAATTAATCTTTTTTTTGGGGAATTAAATTTTTTAATATCAGAAAGCAAACCAATCAAAAATATTAAAAAAATTACTACGTATTCAAACAAAAAATATTTGTAATTAAACACGATGAAAAAAATTACTAAGTATAAGCCACCAATAGGCATTATAAACTTTTCGGTAGTAAAGTTTTGATGGAAATCTTTATCAAAATTTATGAACTGGTTTAAGCTTTTATTAATAAAATATATAAAAATACAAAATGTAAAAATAAGCAGAAATGTAAAATAATCTAAGATCATTTTTTTAAAATATAATTTATAGAAAGTTTTAAAGTAAAGTACACAGATTTGATTAAATTCATATCTTCATACTTATAATAAACTTTTATAGCATCTTTTATCTTTTGAAATATTGATTTAGATAAAGAATCAGGAGTATCAGTCCAGGATGACAAAACTTTATTTAATCCAAAAAATATTGTTTTTTTTTTTGAAATTTTAAGCCATAAAACAAAATCTTCTTTAGTTATAAGATTTGGAAAAGGTCTTTTTTGACTTTTTATCAGTTTGCTATTTACAATTACAGTTGATAGCCCTATGTCGCACGAATTTAATAAATCTTGATATGTCAAATTTTTTGCATTTCTTGTTGATAAATGTTTATTTTTTAAATCGCTGATTGCATAAGAGGTATGAGAAGCATTGTAATTATTTTTTTTCATAAATTTTAATTGTTCATAAAGTTTACTTTTTTTCCATACATCATCGCTATCTAAAAATGCAATAAATTCTCCTTTTGAAATTTTGATTCCTTTATTTCTTGAATAGCCAGCGCCAAGATTTTTTTTATTAAATATAATTTTAATTTTTTTATTATTTTTTTTTAATTTTTTTAAATATTCAATATTATTTTTATTATTATTGTCATTTATTATTATAAGTTCATATTTTTTATATTTTTGACTCTTAACGCTTTTTATAGCTCTGTTAAGTAAAAAAGTGTTTTTATAAAATGGAATTATAACACTTACCAAATCTTTGATCATATTATTTTATTATAACTCTTAAAAATTTATTCATAATTTTTATAAAATATAAAAAAAATAAATAAACTATATTTTGATCATTATTATGTCTTACAACCATTTCATAAAAATAACTTTTGTAAAAAGGAATTTTAGATGATGCCCCTGTCATATCAAATTTACCGAATAATTCTTTTTTATTGGCAATCATTCCTGACAATTTATGTTTAACTATCATCCTATAAAATAAATCATGGTCAGCACCAAACTTTAGATTATCATTATAAAAACCGATTTTTTTGTGGGCATGCCTAGTTATAAAAAAACCACTAGAATGTGATGGATAAATATTGAACCTATAATAAATTTTTTCTGGTTCGAATCTATATAAAACTCTATCTTTTTTAACTGGCCCAAAAAGGAAATTTAAATCATTATTAAGGTTAAAATATTTTTCAACTATCTTAAAAGTGTTTTTATAATAAATATCTCCAGAGTTAATTATACCGATAACTTTACCTGAACTTAATTTTATACCTTTATTGATTGCTTGCCACATATTCTTATCTTTTTTACAAAGCAAAATATCTATATCTTTTTCAAATTTTTTAATCTTTGAAAAAGTTTCATCTTTAGACATTCCATCTATTATAATATATTCAATTTTTTTATTTTTTTGTTTTAAAACGCTTTGAACAGTTTTTAATATTTTTCTTTCATCGTTTTTAACAACTGTAATTATAGAAATTAGAGGTTTTTTCTTTTTTTTTTTCATTCTCTTAAAAAATTATCGAAGTTTTTTTTTTAGAATTACACTTAAATTTGGCAATTTTTAGTATTGTTATCTAAAATTATTTTATATAAGAAAATATAATTTTATATAATAAAATTTAATTAAATTAACTAAATTAATGAAAAATATTGTTATTACCGGTGTTTGTGGATTTATTGGATTTAGTTTGGCAAAAAATTTGTTGGAATCTAGAAACATTAAAATTATAGGAATAGATAATTTAAATGATTATTATTCAAAAAAGCTAAAAAGAGACAGATTAAAAATATTAACAAAATTTAAAAATTTTAAATTTCACAAATTTAATATCGAAGATAAAAATAAACTTTTCAAATTATCTAGATTAAAAATAGATTGTGTTGTAAATTTCGCAGCACAAGCAGGAGTGAGGTATTCTATTAAATTTCCAAGAAAATATATCAATTCAAACATAGACGGTTTTTTTAATATTTTGGAATTTTGCAGAATATTTAAAATAAAAAAATTGATTTATGCATCTTCTAGCTCGGTTTATGGAGATAACAAAATCTTTCCTCTTAGAGAAGAATTTAATGTTAATCCAAAAAATTTCTATGGTTACTCAAAAAAAAGTAACGAAGAAATGGCAGAAATTTATGCAAATTTATATCATGTAAAATCTATTGGTCTAAGGTTTTTTACAATTTATGGAGAATGGGGAAGGCCAGATATGTTTATGTTAAAATATCTTCAATTCTTGTTTTTCAAAAAACCAAATTTTTTTCTTTATAATTATGGCAATCACTTTAGAGATTTTACCTATATTAAAGATGTAATTAAAATAGTAGAGAAATTATTAAAAAAAAAATTATCAAAAAATCATACAGTTTTTAATATTTGCTCAAATAATCCAATTAAAATTACTAAAATTATAGATATCATAAATTCTGTTGCAAATAGAAAAACTTCAGTGAAGAAAACAAAACTTCAATTAGCAGATATAATTAAAACACACGGAAGTAATAATAAAATTAAAAAATTTACTAGGTTCAAAAAATTTACAAAAATAAATCATGGAATTAAAAATTTAGTCTATTGGTTTATAAAATACAATAAACTCAATTAAATTTTTTCAAAAATATTCTGATAATTTTTACAACTGATTTTTTCTTCGAAATTTTTAAAATTCTTTTCGACATTTTTTTTTGAAAATTTAAAATTATTTCTATTTTTAATAAAATAATTAATTTTTTCCCTAAACGATACAAAACTATCGGTTTCATAAAGTAATCCATAGTTTTTGTTTTTTATTATTTCATAAATACCTCCGTGGCTTTTGGACGATAAGATAGGCGTATTATTTGATATTGCCTCCACAACACTATTTGGAAAACCCTCAAATTTAGATGAACTTATATATAAATCTGCCTCAATAAAATATTTACTTAAGTCTTTCTTGAAAGACAAAATTTTTATTTTTTTACTTAAATTATTGTTTTTAATAAAATTAAATAATTTATTTTTTTCTGGACCATTGCCAACAATTTTTAATGAAAAATTGATGTTATCCAATTTTGATAAATATTTTAATAGGCTATAATAGTTTTTTTCTTGAGAAAGTCGGCCTACTGATAATAATTTGATTTTTTTTTCTATTTTTTTTTCTCGATTGTTTGCTGAATTAAATGATGGTGGATAAATATGCAACGCTCTCATACCTGAGAATTTTTCTATATCTTTTGCTGTTTTTTTTGCATTAGCAATTATCAAATCTGCCTTTTTATAATTAATTTTTAGAATTAATTTTATTATTGCCTTTTTTATAAAATCTACAATACCGAAATATATACTTAATTCTTGAAGTGGTGTCCTTTCTGTAAAGATTATTTTTAAATTTTTATTTTTTCTGAGAAAAATTGAAATTAATGCATTTGTATAAAATAAATTTGAAATGAAGATGACTTTTTTTCTTTTCTTAAGAAAATATTCTACCTCTCTATTTATCTCGATTCTTGAAAATAATACTTTATTTTTCTTAATTTCAATTACTTTAACTTTATTTTTAGTTAGTTCATGCTTATAAAAACATTTTTTTAGACAAATGACAGCTATGTTAAATTTTTTTTTATCTAATTTGGTACAAAGTTTTACAATAGATTTTCCAGCTCCTCCTTGACCAAAATTAGCTAAGAAGAAAATTAATTGTTTTTTTTTCATTTGCTAAGAAAGTTAAATATGTCTAAAAATTTCTTTTTATTAGTTGTATAATATTTTGAGAAAAATTTTCTTAAAATATCATGGTCAACTAAATATACAATTAAATCATATTTTGCTATTTTAACTTTAGACAATTGCAATATCTTTTTTTCATGTTTTTTTTCTATCATTGGGTCAACAGCATCTATATTTAAATTTCTTTCAGTTTTAAGTTCTTTAAGAATTTTAATAGACAGAGAGTTTCTTATATCAGAAACATTTTTTTTAAAGGTTAATCCTGCAACTAATATATTTTTTAAATTTTTTTTATTGACTTCGTTTAAAATTTTTTTTTTTACAAATGCAACCATTGAATTGTTTATATTTCGCCCTGCCAAAATAAATTTAGCATCAAATTTTTTTTGTTTGGCTAGGTCATACAAATAATAAGGATCTACTGGTAAACAATGGCCGCCAACTAAACCAGCTTGATAATTTTGGAAATTCCATTTTGTTCTAGCAAGTTTTATTACTTTATGAAAATTAATATTTAACTTATCACATACCATCATTATTTCATTCATGAATGCTATATTTATATCTCTTTGTATATTTTCTATTACTTTAGAAGTTTCAGCTTCCTCTATAGAATCTGAATATACTATTTTACTAGAAACCGTTTTATAAACTTTTAAAATATTATTTTTAACTTTAATTGGGCAATTATTAAATGAGACAATCTTTTTTATTTTATCAATTGTTTTTTTTTTATCTCCAGGATTTACTCTTTCAGGACTATAACCAACCCAGAAATCTCTATTTAATTTTAAATTACAGATTTTTTCAATAATTTTGGATAATTTTTTTGTTGTACCCGGATAAACTGTTGATTCAAAAAATACAATATCATTTTTTTTTAAATTTTTTGCAATTAATTTAGAAGCACTAACTAAATATTCTAAATTGGGTTTATTATTTTTATATATAGGTGTAGGTACAGTAACTATATAGAAATTTGATTTTTTTAATAATTTTTGAGAATTAGTTAACTTAGAGTTATTTAATTCTATCAAATCTTCCCTATTGAATTCATTGTTATCATCAATTTTTAATTTTAATTTACGTATTCTTTCTTTATCAATATCGTAACCGATGCACTCAAATTTTTTTTGTAGCCTTAAAAAAATAGGTAAACCCACATATCCTAGGCCAATAATACAAGGAATTATTTTAGTCATATGTTTAAATAATTTTTAAGATATTTGTAATGATTAAAGATTGTATATATTTTTATTTTCTTTTTAGCACTTAATTTTTTTTTATTTAGTTCTTGCGTATTTAAATTCATAAATTGATCAAATTTGTTTATTAAATCCTCTTTAGAATTACTTTCAAAAAGAAACCCGGATGATCCGTTATTTAAAATCTCATCTGGTCCATTTGGACAATTACTTGAAATAATATTAGCATTTGACATTGCGGCCTCAATCAAAACATAGCCTGGATCTTCCCATAAAGAGCTGAGAATGAAGCACTTACAATTTTTTAAATACTGAAAAATATTCTTTTTATAACCTAGCAAAAAAATTCTATGTGATAAATTAAGCTTCTTAATAGTATTCTCGATTTTTGGCTTTAACTCACCTTCTCCAATAATGTATAATTTTAAATCTTTGTATTTTTCAAACACCTCTGAAATTGAATTTATTAAAAATAAGTGATTTTTTTGTTTCGTTAATCTTCCTATTGTTACTAAGGCATCTTTAGAATTAAAAATTTTGTTAGAATTAATTTCCTCAGTATCTTTTTTACTATTGACAAATTCTTTCATACACAAAACAGGTTCTGGAAGGAAAACTATTTTATCATCGTCGAAAATTTTGAGACCAGATATTTTTTTATAAGTTTCTTTTGTTGGACAAGTTACTAAATATATTTTATTTTTAGCTAATTTCCACAAAAATAATCTCAAAATGTTAAGCTTTGGATATCCTGAAATACGTAAAACTATTTTACATTTATAATTAAATATTATCGATAAGGTTAGAGGTAATGATGTTATTAGGAAACAAAATAAATAATCTACTTTTTTATTTTTCAATAAGATATGTAATTTAAAAAAAGATTTTATAAATATTATAAAATACCTCAATCTACTTGCAAAAAAACCATAAGATGGTAGAAATTTTTGAAAATTAATTTTGTTGAAATTAATTATATCTAATTCTATTTCAGAAAGATTTTTTTTCATTTGGTCCCACTCACCGAATGCATTAATTATTTTTAATTTACATTTATTTTTTGAATAATCATTAATTGATTTTGCAGTATTAATTACAGTTTTAATTGTAGCTACCTCAGAAATAAATGGACACCAAAAATATATATTCATTTAATTATTGAATTTTATCTTTATAATTTTTATTTAAAAAAATACAGTCTAGTTGCAGAACCTTTCTATTTTTAGGATGTTGAAAACCTTTTTCTAAGTACCAAACTTCGTAGTTTTTACTTTTCATTTTTTCAATAATTTCAATCCATAATTTTTGGCCCAAATACAACTCATCAAGAGACAGTTCACATAAAATTCCTTTAATTTTATCCAAATTATTATTTGCACCGTCTAATACTTTATTTTCAGTACCCTGGGTATCTATTTTTAAAAATATATTATTATAATTTAGTTTTTTTTCCTGAATATAAGTATCAATTTTTTTTATTGATATTTTATGTTGAGAAATAAAACTAGAATCTTTTTTTGCATCTAAATGCAAATTGGTCATTGGTAAAATACTTGAGGATAAGGAATAATTTGATTCATTAATAATTGTTTCTCCATTATAATCCCCAAGAGCAAAATTTTGGGTTGTCCAATTTATATCCTTTTCAGAATTTTTAATTAATTCCTTATAAACATCCTTAAGTGGTTCAAAGCTTATTATTTTTTCAGCATATCCGTTTTTTCTTACTTTATTTGCAAATTGACCTTCGTTGGCGCCAATATCTAACAGAACATTAATTTCTAATTTTTTAAATATATAAGCTAAAACGTCATATAAATTCTGATTTTTTGAGATTTTTTCAATACGAAGATTAAATTTTGATAAAAATTTATTTATTCTACTCATTTTGGTATTCTACTATTTAAAATCTCAAAAGCTCTAGAATATTTTGAAAATCTGTTTTCTGAATATGGAAAATTAAACATTAGGTTATCATTTAAAATATTTTTTTTTTTAAATTCAATTACGCAATAATTATCTTTAAACTCTTTCCTTGAATTTAATTTTTTATAAGAGATATTTTGATCAAATGTAATCCTGTAATCTTTAAAACTGTAATATTCCCTTAAATAACTTACTTTTATCGTTGGCTTACAAATTCCATACTGATTATCGAAAATTCCTATTTTATTATACATATCTATATTTTTTTTAGCTAAACTAATT
>MDTD01181761.1_pt1 | contig 16469 bp, 8 predicted proteins | sample 811221 | NCBI WGS metagenome assembly MDTD01 (sample SAMN05326646, study PRJNA326480) | marine metagenome | isolation source: seawater | place: Pacific Ocean: South West | collected 2011 | reverse complement strand
GACATATAACGAAAGAGATGCATCAAAGGTACTAGCTTCAAATTCAGATTGGTCTAGAACATACAAAGTTGATGCAACCCATCCTGAATCAATGGCTACATATCCCGAAAACGATGCGTATGAAGCAGCAGATCAAGCCCAAAAGGTTAGCATTTCTGTTGCAGATGCGGTAGGCAGCCCTACTCAGTTAACCCTGAATTATTGGGTTGAAGCAGATCATGATTTGAACAGGAATGGTGAGGCAGACCCAACAGAATATGCGCAAAAAATTGTTGTGAATGAAACCGATGCAGATTACAAATCTTTCAAGACCACAATAGACCACTCAAGAAATCCTAACATGGGTCGTGTATCCTACTTCTGGGATGGTGGTGATAATGCTGGTAATCCATTGCACTTCACAGCAATTATTGATGAAGAAGAATACATTTTAGAAAGCGGTCCAGGTTTTGATTCAGATGATGCAACCTTCAGAACTAGAAAAGACTCGAGTGCTATTTTCACTGGCTTAGATTGGGTTGGTCATAACGATGGAGCTCCAATTTTTGCGGGAACAGAACAAACAATCTCTCTAGGTTTAATCGATGCAAACACAGCTATTGATTTCGAATATATCGACTTAGTATTCGACTTTGAAGGTCCAGATAGCGAAGTTGACCAGCAGAGGATTTCATACTACGGAATAACAGATGTGTTTGCAGGTAGCTCTCAATACATCAACCTAGCCCCCTCCTCGAATATGGTACAAACAACTAACGAATCAGGAATGCCTTTGATTCTGCTTGATTTCCACTTTACATTTGATTGGAATTGGCCAGACGAAGATATCTCAGATCTTGCTTTGGAATACAAGGAAAGAGGGTCAGAATTCCCTACAAGGCACATTATTTCTGAACATACATTCACCGTTGAAAACGATTTAGTATTAGATGCATCATCTTTCTTGGTAGAAGATATTAGCGAGCCGAGAACTGGAATCGTTGCGGATGGTAGCCGAGTAAGAAATGATGACCGATTACAATTTACAGGAAGGGTGGTTTATGAAGGAAGTAATGTACCTGCTCCAAACGATGCATCTATTGCGATTGAGGTATTTGACGGACAAAGCATCTGGTCTGATGGTTCGATATCTGATGATGGAGGTTATTCGGTAGAAGTTCCACTTTCTCACGCTGAAACTCTCCGATCATCTCCGACTAGAACCTGTCTAATTTCTATTACAGGAATACCAGGTACTGGTGAAGATATGACCGGACAAACTGTTTCTACTACCCTTAGAGTGGTCGTTGATGATACAGCACCCAGAGTGGTTAGCAGAGCAGCACCGCTGAATATAATCGATATTTCATCAAACACCGACTTGACGAGAGTGCCGGTTGAATTCCATGGTACTGAAGATGCAGATATGACAGGCTCTGAGCAAATAGTTCATTGGGTAATGCGTGATTCAAGTAGAACCCTTACATTGGGGGCTGGACAATCCAAACTTGGTATGCAACAAGAAGGACAGAGTGTGATTTGGACAGGAACAGTGGATTTGACCGATGGTGGTAAAATTAACCTGCGAGAGGGAGATTGGGTAGGTTTCTATCTAACTGGATATGATTCTGCAGGAAATGAATTCCCTGTGGTCTCTAATTCTGAAGCAAGCCCTATTTCGGAAGTTGCGGCAGATGACACAGACTTTGAAAGGCAATGGATTAGATTGGGCGCAATTGGTCCCCAACTTAAGATAAATTCAATTTCACTTTCAGACGACCATGTAGCACCTGGTCAAGAAATTGAAATTACTGCGGATGTCATGAATATCGGAGGAGAAACCAACCTTCAATTCAAAGTAGCTTTTTATGCAGGAAATGCAAATGTTCCATTTGAAACAGTTACACTAAATAATATCGGAGCGAATGAAAACATTCCAGTCACAGCAAAATGGGATGCAGAAGAAGGAATTGAGAGAATAAGAGTAGAGGTTGATCCAAACAACGACATAGTAGAGGTCAACGATGAGGATAACTCTGCGGAACATAAGGTCGAAATTGTATATGTTTCATACATGGGTTGGTTCGATTCAATCCGTGAACAACCTCTCGTCTGGCTATTCTCAATATTATCGATAATCGTTCTGGTTGCTATCGGAATAACGGCTAATAGAACTGCAATTACTCATAATGAAGATTCCATGTTCGAAGAAGAATGGGAAGAAGAGGAAGAGTGGGAAGAAGACGAAGATTATGATGATGATGATTACGATGAGGATTATTAAACCGTAAATCGTTGCCCTCTTGAACCAGTGACTTCGCCCCACAAACATGGCAGAAGGCGTTTTCTCTAAACTCCATGAGAGTTTGCAGTCTGCTCTCGAAGAAAAAGGTTGGACGCCCACTCCTGTCCAAGAGGTCACACAGGATGAAATTACATCAGGTGGTGATAGGCTAATTGTTGCTCCTACAGGGTCTGGAAAAACTATGGCAGCGATGTTGCCCCTTCTACACAGATGTTTAATTGAGGGATGGCAAGGTATGTCAATTCTCTACATAACTCCATTGCGCGCATTAAATAGAGATGTTGATAGAAGATTGGATGAAATAACTAATGCAGTTGGCCTAAGTCTTGGTCTCAGACATGGTGATACTACTCAATCAGAGAGAAATAAACAGGTCAGAAAGCCCCCAAATGTAATGATAACAACTCCTGAAACCTTTCAAATAATGTTTACAGGATCAAGACTTCGTGAATTACTCAAATCTATTCAAGCGGTTGTAATTGATGAATTACATGAAATGGCAGATGGGGAGAGAGGTTGGCAATTATCGGTTGGGATCTCAAGACTAGAGTCCTTTATTGGAAGAGAAGTACAGAAAATTGGCCTCTCAGCTACCGTTGGAAACCCTGAGCAAGTTGCAAAATGGCTATCTAAAGATGCAGAGTCTATTGTTGCCAAAGCCCCTCGTTCAACCGAGTTGTCGGTTGATGCCGTTATCCAAATGCCTGAAGATGAAGTTGGCTCTTTGGAATTAGCAATATCGCCAAGAGCGCATGCCACTCTTAGGGGATTGGCCGATCTGGTTTCAAACAAAAACCCGTGCCTTATTTTTGTAAATTCGAGAAATAGCGCTGAAACAGTATCTCAGCGCTTAGCTGCAATCGCACCTGATTTATCGATTGGAGTTCATCATGGTTCTCTTGCAAAAGAAACTAGGACACAGATGGAAAACGATCTAAGAGATGGAAATTTACAGGGGCTTGTTTGTACATCAAGTCTAGAACTCGGAATTGATGTTGGTAGCGTTAATCATGTTGTTCAAATCCGCTCGCCTCGTTCTGTAGATCGTATGTTGCAGAGAGTTGGACGGGCAGATCACAGGCTTGGTGGTATAGGTAGAGGCCATTTGCTTTCCTGGGAAAGTGATGATTTGTTCGAATCAGCAGTCATTGCCAGGAAAGCAGTCGCAGCAGAAATCGAGCCTGTCGAATGGAGGAAAAAACCTCTTTCGGTTGCAGCAAATCAAATCGTTATGATGGTACATAGCCACGGAGCCCTTCCTTTAGACGAAGTTACAGCCGCAATTTCAGGAGCCTGTCAGTTTGAAGGGTGGAGTATAGAAGATACTATTTCAATCGGTAATGTTCTTGCCGACAGGTGGGTGATTAGGTGTGTCGAAAAACCGTCTGACATACCGTGGTATAGGTGGCCTCACGATGTTTGGAAAGAATTGGAAAGTCATACAAAAACTCCTCTCCCTGAACAACCAAAATTGGCGTATGATGAAGAGCCGACTGAGGACATGGCAAAATTAAGTTTCGAGATACCACCGAGATTTGCAAATGGATGGTTGAGTCGCTCGGGAAGAACACGAGAATGGGTTGGTAAGCATCTCTCAATGATACCCGATAAGCAATCCTATCGAGTCAGAGATGCTGTTACACGAAAGCCCTTGGGTAATGTAGACGAGGCTTTCGTTCTATCTCTAAATGATGGCGGCGAGGACCAAGATGGAGTTCAGAGAAGATTCGTAATGGCTGGCAGAACTTGGATTGTTGTAGATGCAGATCCTGAACAAAACGAACTCCTAGTCGCTCCAGTCTCTGATCAGGGACATGCTCCACAGTGGGTTGGGGAATTACCCCCTACTCCGGCACAAGTTGCTAGAGAAGCAGGCCGGCTGCGGAGATTGTTTGCTATTGATTTGGGGTTGATGAAGGATGAGGAAATCGATCAAATTGATCCAGCAGGATTACTCCAAGGTAGTACAAAAATTGACGAATACCCGCTCAATGGGGAAGCAAAAGGAATTCTAGCAGATATCATTAGTACTCACTTTTCATCAGCAAATATGATTCCAAGTGATAGATTAATCACAATCGAAGAAAGAAGCGATGCATTAGTAATAAATTCGTGTCAAGGTAATAGAATAAATGAAGCATTGGGTCATTATCTACTAGCTATGGCAAGCACTCGCTCTGGTAAATGGGGGAGATTAATTGTTGAGCCTTGCAGGATTTCACTGCAAGTAGGAGGAGTAAATCCTAGTGAGATTATCGAGTGGTTGTGTGAAACACCCCCAGATGCATTAGAAGGCGTGCTCTCAGTAACCTTACCAAATTCAAGAGAGGTTAGATGGAGATTTGCTCAAATCGCCAAAATTTTTGGAATATTGAGGCATGGAGTGGATCCAAGGAAAATAAACATTCAAGCCCTTCTAAAAAAATACAGAGGAACACCTGTTATGGATGAGGTATTGTCAAAACTTTTCCACGAAAGGATGGATGTAGATGGTGCGAGTGATGTGATGAGGGCCATCCAATCAGGATTGATTGGATTAGAGGTTTCTGCAATGGGGCCATTAGGAATCTCGAGTCGGTCCGAGAAAGATTTGCTTCTTCCCAATTTTGATAATCAACAGGTTAGAGCGAGACTAGAAGGGCGTCTGATGAATGAAAGAGCGGTTTTATGCTGCCTGAGATGTCATGCAGTAAGGCGATTCAGGGTTGCGAGATATCCTGAGATCTCCGATTCAAAAACCTGCTTAAAGTGCAAAGGACAGATGCTTGCATGTGCCCGGGAGGGTCTTGAAAAGCAACTGCTTGAATGGGTAAAGTCTGATGAAGAAAAAACCCGTGACCGAATGATGAAGAATGCGCAGGCTGTTGCTAACAGGGGAATGGATGCAATTCTAGCCTTAATGGGAAGGGGAATTGGAGAGACAACATGTCAGAGAATTATGCGAAAAGTTCAGCGAGGAGATCGAGATGCCTTATTTGAAGCGATACATATCGCCGAAATTGAGTATGCGCGAACCAGAAGGTTTTGGGGTTAGTCTGAGTCTAGTTCCATCAGGTTGACACGCTCAGCAGCTTCTACAACATCTCCTTCTTCCCACCAATCCACAGCGATAAAAGTCGGTCTTTTTCCGTGCAATTCCACACACTCAATCGCTCTTTCAACCATGAAATCAACATCATTTGCTTCGCTTGCACGATTTGGATCTGACAAGCCAGCTTGATTTTTTAACCAATTATTCATGTGAAATACAGGTTGGTTCACATCTCCTCTTAACTTATCACAATTCATTGAAGAAGTATCGTCATCCGCATAATTTGTGGTCCAACTATGCGTTAAAAAATCATGAAAATAGGGGTGCTGGGAGTCAGAGGATTGTTCCCAAAATACTACCAATCTTTTGTTCATATTAATCATCTCAATCAAAGTAGGCCATTCAGAATTCATTTGATGGACATACATCATTTCTGATAGCCCTACATCATCGAATATTTCCTTCAAGTGGTCTGGTTCAACATAGTTTTCAATCAGCAAAGTTACAATATCTCTTTCCTCGCTATTTATTTCAGATTCTAATTTGTTTAACCAAGCCCAAGGATCTACTGCTCCATAGGTGCATGGGCTGAATCCTCTATCTGAATCACCATGACAAAACCTGACATTTGAAACACTTTGATCAGCGGTTGTAAGGTAATGAGTATCTAGCATGAATGCCCTCATTCCAGCATTCCACTGCGCTTGAAATCCTGTACGGTGATTGCTTGCAGGATAGTAGATATTATCCTCATGAGTGGAGTAAGAGTTGTGGGTTTCCGGGAATGTTACTTGGTCATATGTTCTATGACACAATATTACCAAACCATTGCAAGGGATCGTCTCCATGTATTCACAGGAACCATCATCTTGTGTTGCATTTGAATTGTAATTCATAGCCTCTGAATCTGTACATCCCAAAACAGGCTCTGGTTCTGGTTCCGGGTCACTATAATCACAAGAGCCGTCATCTTCAGTAGCATCAGAATTGTAGTTCTCTGCATCAGGGTCTGTGCAACCCAATAACGAATCAGTTTCAGTATTATCTTCTGATGTAGTCTCCTCCACATAATCGTCAAAGTATGTACATCCCGGTGAGAGTAGCAGGACCATTGTCAGCAGTATGACATGTCCTCGCATGATGTCAAACTAGCAAACTTTCCATTTGAACGCACCGGTATTGCGATTGTATTAAACCGTGTTAATCCTAAATCTTGCGAATTGCTACACCTGCTTCTTCGAACATGGCAGTAGATGTATTGAAATCATCGAGCCATCTTTCTGGAATCTCAATATTGTCATAATAGATTACTTCGCTTATCCCAGCCTGAATTAAAGACCTTGCACATCTAGAACAAGGCGGCCATGTTACATATGCGGTACTTCCTTTCAAGGAAACACCGATTCTTGCCGCATGCATAATTGCGTTTTCTTCTGCATGACAGATTAGAGGGTATTTTAGGTCTCGATTATTCAATCGCTCTTCGTCATCATCAATTCCCCTTGGAAATCCATTAAAGCCTGTTGAACGAATTTCACGATCTTCTCCAACAATTACACAACCAACTTTAGTCGAGGGGTCTTTACTCCATTGGGCAATATGGTTAGCCAACTCGATAAATCGGTGGTCCCATTTGTTTGTCATATCCTCGCCTACAGTTAACTGACTAACTTCACATTCAAGAAACTATGTCGACATTTATTCCTAGATAAGAAAGAATGTTACCACAAAGGTATAGAGAACCTGTTACAACAATTAAGTCGGTATATTCGCTAAATGATTCCAGCGCATTGGATGGATTTTCGATGTGCTTAACGCCTTTAATTAGTTCCTTAACTCCTGGATATCGACCGTTTTGAGGTTCAGTTGTAATTAATTCAACAGGAGGATTAATCGAGATCAACTCCAATATTGGAGAAAGAAAGGCATCCATATCTTGCTGGGGCGAGGTTCCGAGTAATAATGACCATTTTTGCGGTAGCATTTTTGTAATTTCAGGGATTGCTCTGGCCATGCCGCTAGGGTTGTGAGCGGCTTCCAAAAGGTAATTTTGCTCACCTTCGATAAATTGCATCCTAGCTGGCCATGTTATTGGTCTTCTCACAAAAGAATACCCAACCATATTGCAAAGCATTTCAGCCAAGTCCGCAGCTTCCTCCATAAAAGTCGATTTTTCAGGCTTGTAAAATCTAGCGCTAATGGCTTCTTCCCGCATAGCATTGCGGACTCTTGCGCTTCCAGGATCCCTAATCAACATAGGCACTCCTGATCTCCATATTGCAGCCTTCTCTTTTGCAACTTTTTCAATCGTATCTCCCAATATTTCGCTGTGCTCCAAACTGATAGATGTAACCAAACACCCAACAACATCAGCAGATCTGGTTGCATCTAAACGCCCTCCTAAGCCAGTTTCTAATACCATTATTGATACTCCTGCATCCCTGCAAGCAATTAAAGAAACTAAGTAGGTTATTTCAAAAAAGGTCAAGTCTAACTGTAAATCTTTTACCTGTTTGAGACCATCATCAAAATCTTGAGGTGAGATTGATTTTCCATCAATTCTGACTCTCTCCTCTACCTGAATCAGGTGTGGTGATGAGAACATGCCAACCTTGTATCCCGCTCGAACTAAACCCGCAACAAGTTGCGCACAAGCGCTTCCCTTCCCGTTCGATCCTGCTACATGGATACAGTCCATGTCTCTATCAGGTCTGCCAAGGGCTTCCAGTGCAGCGTTTACTCTCGATAACCCGAGAGACATTCCCTTAGATTTAGAAGCGAACAGCCACTCCCTCAAACCATTCTCTGACATTGGCCCCGTAGGGGCCAGTATATCCAATGATTAGAAAACCACCCTCATTCTCGGTCATTAGTATGGGGGAGTCTGTATCAACTGACCACGTCCAGCGCGTCGAAGACGAATTGGCCAAAGAAGACACTCTTCTTTCTAACATGATTGAACAAGCACCAGGCATGATTGGAATGGCGCTGATGTTCATTGTAACGATTGTTTTGGGGATTTGGTTACAACCTTGGTTCGATGCTGCTGGATTACAAGCATTTGGAGAATCAGGGTCTACGGAAGTTCGATGGATCGCTCTAGAATTAGTTGCGATATTTGCTTTCACATTCCTGATTTTATGGTTGGCTAAGAACCATTTACAGCACTTCATCAAATACGGAATCCTGTTTGTTTTATTCTTAGCATTGTGTTACACTACCGTTCCTGGCGCACATATTCTTCTTGTTCCGGAAGTTGAAACTGAAGATTTTGCCTTTACAGAATCTGAAGATATTATGGAAGAATTATTCGCTGTAAATTCAGATGGAACCATGATTACTCACAAGACAATCTACTCAGATAATCAAGGGGATTTTAACCACACTTTCCTAGTTTCTAAAAGATCTCTAAACACTTCATTGGAATGGAATGTCGAATTACCGTCATATCCAGGTAGCCCTGACATTTTCGCCATTACTGAAGGAGAATTTGGATACACTGTAAACAATGATGCTTGGATTTGGACCTTAAACAAAGAAGATGGTTCAGTCATGAGTAAGTATGCATGCTTCGATGTAGAAGAATGGGACGGAACTTTAGAGTTTACTTTGGACCCTTCAGTCGGACCTTGTTTCTCAGCATTAGAAATAATTGAAGACGAAAACGCAGAAAATAACGAGCAGAAAGGAGCAGTATACATACTGACAAGTAGGAATACCATTGTTCGCACAAATACATTCGCAGATGTCCTTGCTGAATCCAACCACACTAATGATACGGACAAAAATACATTCCAAGCAGAGTGGGTATATCCCCCGATTAACATGAATGAAAAGACCATAATCAACCGTCAATATGATTCTGATAACTGGTTGATTGGAACTACTAGCGGTGCAGTAATGATCGAATTAGAAGAGAATTCTGCTGCACCTCCTAATATGGGTTTGGCACCCTCGGACCAGTATGATGAGGCATCAATCGAATGGTTATATGCCCCGCAACCAAACAATCCAATTTCAGCACTGAGTTTTATTGATAATCCTTGGGATGATGATGAAATATTGGCTATGGTGGGCCACCAAGATGGTGAAATTCAGGCTTTGATGGTTGACGATGATGGCGATGGTAATTTCAGCAAAGAAGAGCGTTTCAAAGGGGAAGATTCCTTCTCGGGACCTATCTCTTTCATTGCAAGCTATGATATTGACAAACAAAGTGGAGATGAACTCTGGATTGCCGATAGTGATGGCCTACACGGGCTATTCTACAAATCGATGATTGAATATGTAACAATCGAAAAAGACATAGGGCCAAATTCAACATTCGTAGTTGACGGTTACAACATCAGTACAACTGATGAAGGCGGGATCCTGAACATAGGTCTAACCGCTAAAGGAATTGTTGTAGAAAGGGGCGTTTTTGACCCTGATACGATGTATAATTCCTATGGTATCCAGTGGGATACAACAGCTTTCCTAATCGGCATAGGTCTTGCTATTTTGTTAATGACCGCTTTGATAATAAAACCGGAATGGTATGTTGTAAACACTGTTGGTGTTCTGGTTGGCGCTGGAGTAATAGTTATGTTGGGAGTGACATTTGTTCCAACCTTAATTGTAATTTTCATGGTTCTTGCTGCAATATATGATGCATGGGCAGTTTACAAGTCGAAGCATATGCTCGATTTAGCAGATACTATGATTGGTTTGAATCTACCAATATTGCTAGTAGCGCCACAAGAGAGTGGATATTCAATGCTTGATGAAAAGGATAGTATAAGTCCCGAAAGAAAACAAATGAAAGTAGATTCAAATGAAGTATCCGATGAAAATCAACCAAAACAAATGGTCAAGAGAAAGAAGCCGAAAGAGGCGATGTTCATGGGGCTAGGTGATGTGATATTCCCCGGTATGTTGGTAATTTCATGTGTAAATTACATCTCTGAAAGTGGCCTTGCTGTGGGAATTTCTGCTCTCATTGGCGGTTTAGTTGGTTACTTTGTTTTGATGACCTATGTTGCATCTGGCAAACCACAAGCGGGCCTTCCTTTGTTGAACGGCGGTGCGATTCTTGGATACATCATCGGTGGCCTAATCTTTGTTGGAAGTGCGGCATTCAGCTTTGGAATATCGTTTTGAGGGGTTTGAATGTTAAGTATGGAATTGTTTAGAAATGAAGCGGATAAGATTCGCGCAGACCACGATAAACGCGGCATACCACATGATAAAATCGACCAGGTAATCGACTTAGATGAACAATGGAGAGAAGCACTCAAGCAAATGGAAGCCGGTCGCAGAGAACGCAACCAGGCAGCTCGAGGCATCGCAGACGCAAAGAAAAGCGGAGACAAGGAAGAGGCGGATAGAATAATGGCCCAAGTGAAAGACTTGGGCGATAGAATCGTAGCTTTGGATGAAAAGGCCAAGTCTCTTCTAGAACAGCGAGATATGATAAGAATGCGTATTCCAAATCTACTGCATCAAGCTGTTCCAGTAGGGGATGATGAGTCAGGAAATACACAACATTCACTTCACGGCATGAAACCTAGTTTCGAATTTGAGCCTAGAACCCATAACGAACTTATCGAAATGAACAAGTGGGTTGATTTAGAGAGAGGTGCAAAGATTGCAGGAAGCAGATTTTTCTTCCTCAAGGGAGACTTGGCTCGCTTAGAGATGGCACTTCAAAACTACGCTGTTGATTTCTTGGTTGATAGGGGCTTCACTTTTGTTCAGCCCCCTGTAATGATGAATCGCAAGGCGTACGAAGGCGTTACGGATCTTTCTGATTTTGAAACCGTAATGTACGGAATTACTCCTGATCCATTATACATGATAGCAACCAGCGAACATCCACTTACTTCGATGTACATGGACGAGGTAATCGAGCCAAGTTTACTTCCAATCAAAATGGTTGGAGTTAGTGCTTGTTTCCGTCGTGAAGTAGGCGCACACGGACTATCGGATCGTGGAATTTGGCGAGTTCATCAATTTACCAAGATTGAGCAGATAGTGATATCTCACCCGGACGAATCGTGGAATCACCACGAAGATTTGTTGCAAAACTGCATTGATCTATGGGACAAATTAGGGCTGCATTACGAGGTTGTAAACATCTGTACTGGGGATATGGGAACCGTAGCCGCTAGAAAATATGATTTAGAAGCCTGGTTACCTGGTGCTGATGCATTCAAGGAAATAGTATCATGCTCCAATTGTACTGACTATCAGGCAAATCGTTTGCGAATGCGTTACAGAACAAGTGAAGGTAATGCAGCAGTACATACCCTAAACTCTACTGCAGTTGCCACAAGTAGAGCTCTTGTTGCCATTATGGAGCAAAATCAGCAGGCAGATGGCAGAGTAAGAATTCCTGACTGTCTAGTATCCCTGATGGGTGGTAAAACTCACCTTGAGCCGTGCCATTGGTGATACTGTTAGCAATCCAGTGATTGTTTTTGTAATTTTACTTCTGGCTGATACTTGTTGCATTCAACTAGAGGGTTTGAGGACCTCCAACTGGCATTGGAGTTAGCATCGTGATGGTTTCTCCACGGAGACTTGGACCAATATCGAATGTAGCAAAAATACCAATGTCTGCAATGTTGTGTGATAATGAGAACCATGTTCTTCCATATGCATCCACTCTGATATCTAAGAAATCCCCTAGACCTCCACAGCGATTGTATCCACAATCAACCACTGTGTCAATAGGGTCATCATCAGCATTAAGTTGGACAGTAGTAAGAAGTGGGGTTTCATTAAAAGCGTCAGTAGCATATGTCAGATATGCATTCCAAACCTCTTCTTCGCCCTCAGTCTCAGCCACATATCCGAATGCAACAGTCCCAGCATCGCCTGCCACAACCACAGGGAATCCGGTTCCTGATAGATTGATTGGAGGGGCAATCATAGTAGCATTTGACCAAGTGTCGCCCTGGTCTCTTGAATATGACCAGTAAGGCATGTTGTCAATACCCATCCACATAGCGTGTATGTTTCCTTCGCTATCAACCTCAACCTGAGCTTCCTCAGCATTCCAAGTATCTGCAGTTCCCGATTCAGAGGTTGGTAATTCATGTTCAGTCCAAGTCGCACCATAATTCGTAGTTCTGTAAACAGAATATCCCTCTCCTGAACAACCGGTATTTCCACGATAGAAGTTCCCATCTACACTGCCCACAAGATGTGCTGTAAGTCCACCCGAACCACATGAAACCGGAGCTCCTGATGATTCAGGGCTCCAGGTATTTCCTCCATCGAAACTAGTTGAGCATAGGGGGTGTGGCGCATTTCCATTTATGCAGAACATCCAAGTGGTTGGGTAAAGTAAAGTGGATGCATTTGTACTAGCAATAGTTTGGTGATCTTGTACTGAGCGAACATCTGTAGCTACTGTGATAGGACTCCAAGAGTTTCCATCATCGTCAGACCATTCCACAGTCATACCAAGCAAAGCATGCATATCGAATTTCATAATTCGTCCTGTCCATGGGTCAACATAGACATAGGGATCATTAGAGTTAGGAACAGGAATCAACGGGTCATATGTGTTTAGACAGGTGTATGATAGAGCATCATACATTCCAATCAAGTCACAAGATACAATCGCAGTGGATCCTGCAGGACCATTACCCCAAGATGTCATGACCATCGTATCTGTTTGTGTTATCCCCATAGTTGGTTCGAATGTAGACATGCCTATGCCATAGTAGGTTCCGGACGCTGGGAAAGGCATGTTTCTGCCTTCGAATTCGAAATCATCGTTCCCCCAGGCATCAACAGCATCTGCAAAGTGATACCATGTGAGTTTAGGTTTATCGAAATTCCAAACAGTGTTTACTTCAGGCGCTTCGTTGGTTTCTTCCTCACCAAAACATCCAGCAAGTGAAGCACTGACCATCAATAAGGCTAGAAATATAGTTCTCATTTACTCACCTTTGAATAAATCTGCACCAAGTAGGGGCAGGAGGACCGAGGCATCACCTTCAACACAGACATTTGGGGCCTCAGGCCTCATCTTTCCCCAACTGATTGCTTCTCGTAATCGTGCACCTGACAGGCTTCCATCGTGTTCAGGGGCGGTAGTAATGTAGATTGCAGAATCCAAACCTCCTCTGTATTGATTCCACCAAATTACATGATGCTTTGAGATACCCCCTCCAATCATCAATGCATTGGACTTCTCAACATCCCATGTTAGGTCGCTCATAATTTGTTCATCAGCTAAGGTATCGATATGGAAATCGCGATATTTTTGCCTAAACATGAACAACTGCGCTCCAATACTTCCATCGGTTATCCCAGGTATACAAACTGGTATCTGGTGTTTATAGGCCCAATAAATTAGAGAATCAGGGGTACCAATACGCTTTCCTAATTCCCAAACGAGGTGAATTGAGCCAAATCCAACCCAAGCCTCAGCGCCTTCTTTTTCAGTTTCCGCCAACCTGTCTTTTCTGATGTCTTCAAGGACAGGTAGGACAACCGCTTCGATGATTTCGCCATAACTTGCATTTGGAACAATCACATTACCAAGACGCATTAATTGATGTTCACCTAATTCAATATCGTCTAATTCGAATGCTCCGTGGTAGTAATGCTTGTAAGCTCGTGCAATGTCATGATCAAGCATACCACAAGTTGTAGAGACTACATTGAACATTTTCCTCTTTAGAGATTCGACGAAAAAACCACGGGTTCCGGTTGCACACAAACAAGCTGGAAATGATAACCAGTTGGTAACTTTTGCAGAGTCACCTTTAGCAGCAATTAATTCTTCATTCATCTGCTTTAGAATATCTCTCGCATAGGCAAGTTTGGTGGCTGTAAATCCACCTGCTTTACTCATCTGGTCAATTAGAGATGCTGCATCACCTATGGATGCAAAATCATAGTCTTTGACCGGTTCATTAAATGAGTCCGGATCTATTGCCATAGCCATAGGCACTTGGCCTTGACATATGAAACTCGTTACTGTATTACTTTCGTTCTAATTCGTGAATCATGTCTCGCAACATCGCAGCTCTTTCAAAGTCTAATTCAAGAGCAGATTGGGTCATCATTTGTTTTAATTCTTCAATTGAATAATTAAATTCTTCAATTGGTTGGGAAATGTTACTTGTCACCGAATTTGAACGTGCCCACCTGCCGGCTCCAACTTTCAAATTACTGGCCCAATCGCCATCTTTTCTTCCTCCTTTGGAGGCCACCAATCTCTTTCCGCCAGCGGTTCCTACAATAAGGTCATCAATATCACTGCCCATTTGTGGAAGAGCTTTTTTGATAGTTTGAGGAATAACCCCAAATTCCTCATTGTGAGCAGTTTGTCTATCTCTTCTCTCTAAGGTTTGTCTTATTGCTGCAGTCATTGCTGGACTCATTGAATCCGCATACAAAACGACTTTACCTTCGGAATTCCTTGCAGCTCTCCCAATAGTCTGCAAAAGGCTTCTTTCATTACGAAGGAATCCTTGGCGATCTGCGTCGAAGATTGCTACTAAACTAACTTCTGGGATATCTAATCCTTCCCTGAGCAAATTAATACCAACGATGGCATCAATATGGCCAATACGAAGCGCATTGAGGATTTCAGTACGCTCAATAGTATCGATTTCAGAGTGCAGATGATGTGCTTTTATTCCCATTTTATTGAGATAAGCGGCTACTTCCTCTGCAAATTTTATTGTTAGCACAGTGACAAGCGCTCTTTCCCCTTTATCGATTCTTGCATTGATCTCAGATAATAAATCAGCCACCTGCCCTTCAGTACCTCTAACTTCAATTTCAGGGTCCAGCAAACCTGTGGGTCTTATTTCCATCCTAGGAATGTGATCTATCGTTTGGAGCATGTCATACATGCTTTCTGAATCAGGATGTTTCTTGGTGTATTCTGGTTCATCGACTCCACCTCCTCCTGATACGTGCCTTAGTCCAATTGGTATGTCTTGATTTGTTGTCTCACACAAATGCAGTAATTCTCTTTCCCCAGGTGTGGCACTAACATACAACATCTGCGGTACTAATTTTTGAAATTCTTTTAATTTCAACGGTCGATTGTCGGCGGCAGAGGGTAATCTGAATCCGTGCTCAATTAGGTTGAGTTTTCTGCTTCTATCTCCTGAATACATCCCACCAACTTGCGGTAATGTTACATGTGATTCATCCATAATGACTAGAAATTTACTGGAATCTCCGTGGAATTGTTTTGCTGCAGCTGCAAAGAAGTCCAAAAGGCAGTAAGGTCTCTCTCCATGAGTTCGACCATCGAAATGCATTGAATAGTTCTCGACTGCAGTACAATGCCCAACTTCTCTTAGCATTTCTAGATCATATTGCGTCCTTTGATGCAATCTATGAGCTTCTATTTCTTTTCCTTCACTTTTCAATTCTGCTACCCTGCCATCTAATTCGGTCTCTATATTTTCCAGTGCTTGCTCGAATCTTTCAGGAGAAACCATGAAGAATTCCTTTGGGTGAATCCACGCCTCATCCAACTCATCGAGAATTTCCCATGACACCGGATCACAAATTTGGATATGTTCTACTCCCTCAAAGCCAAATCTGATTCTGAGTGGGTCGTCTCTACTAGGCATCCACACATCCAAATTTTCTCCTCTTAGTCGGACTTGTCCTCGCTCAAGATCAGTGTTAGTACGCTCATACTGAAGTGCAACCAATTCTCTGACAAGATCCCTAGGCTCGATTGCTTGGTCAATATGAATTCGACAATGATATGATAGAAAGGTCTCAGGGGCATTCAAACCGTAAATGCAAGAAACAGAAGATACAACTACGCAATCAGGCCTACTTACTAAACTTGCAACAGTTGCAAATCGTTCTTGTTCGATTCTTTCATTTATGGACAGTTCTTTATCGATATACAAGTCTCTTTTTGGAAGGTATGCTTCAGGTTGATAGTAGTCGTAGTGGGACACGAAATATTCTATTCCATTCTCAGGAAATAACCCAGACATTTCCTGATATAATTGCCGAGCCAGTGTCTTGTTATGGCTCATGATTAGAGTTGGTATGTTCAGTCTCTCAATTATGTTAGCCATGGCAAAGGTTTTGCCTGAGCCAGTGACACCTAAAAGCACACATCTTTTCTGATTATTTTCCAATTGAGAAATCAATTTTTCAATTGCTTTTTCT